>Ga0075308_1000371_pt1 | contig 9453 bp, 3 predicted proteins | sample Joice_ThreeSqA_D_3_FD_120062 | JGI IMG/M metagenome (GOLD analysis project Ga0075308, IMG submission 120062) | Natural and restored wetland microbial communities from the San Francisco Bay, California, USA, that impact long-term carbon... | ecosystem: Environmental > Terrestrial > Soil > Wetlands ... | reverse complement strand
GTGCTTCTACCTGGCAACAAACTTTAACAAATGTCGCTGAAGATTCTGCTGACTTTCTTATTGATTGCGGTGATACATTTGCAATGGATAATGTGAGTTCAGGATCACAGGCACGTACAAATTATATCTTCCAGCGTACATCTTCTACATTAGGACTTGTTAGTCCTTCTCTTCCTATTTTTTTAGCTGTAGGAAACCACGAGGAACAAGAGGCCTGGCATCTTGATGATAATGGCAATCCCGTAAACAGCCAACCAGTATGGGGCACCAATGCACAAAAAAGATATTTTCCTAATCCAGTACCGGATAATTTTTATTCCGGAAACACAGACACATATTCAGCACTTGACGGAGATCATTTGCGTGAGGATTATTATGCATGGACATGGGGAAACGCATTATTTATTGTAATTGATCCTTTTTGGTATACATATACAAAACCGTTCACTGGAAATACAGGTGGAGGAGAAGGAAGTGATGTTGGTTCCGGTGACAGGTGGGACTGGACTCTTGGGCAGCAACAATACGACTGGCTAAAACAAACTCTAGATAGTAGTAAAGCAACTTATAAGTTTCTTTTTATGCATCACATGACAGGGGGTACACAGGATTACATAAGAGGAGGGGCTTATGCAGCAATATATTGTGAGTGGGGAGGTTATGATGAGAATGGGACAACTTATAGTTTTGATACTAAACGCCCGGGATGGTATGCCCCAATTCAACAAATCTTAGTTGATAACAGTGTTACCGCAGTATTCCATGGACATGATCATCAATATGCCTATGAGATCCGTGATGGAGTTGTTTATCAATCACTTCCTGCCGCTGGGTTTTCTGGCAACGGATTCAATATATATAGTCAAAGCAATTCTTTATCCATCAGAGTATTACCGAGTCCAGGCCATCTTCGAGTAAAAGTTTCCCCTGATAGCGTGATAGTTGATTATGTAAATACTACAAATGGAAATGTTGCTTACTCCTACACAATTCAGCCGCCAAGTGTAAATGTAAATGCAAAGGTTTTCTTAGAAGGACCTTATGCAGGAAGCGGTGCAATGAATACAGGTTTAACTGTCCAGACTACAGATCCATATTCACAGGGAGTAACAGTTGGTGGTATTCCATCAGGAGTAGTTGACTGGGTTCTTTTGGAACTTCGTAAAGAAGCAACTCCCGATGTTGTTGCAGCTACGCAAGTAGCATTTGTTAAGAATGATGGAAGTATAGTAAACCCGGATGGAACAAGTCCTGTAAAAATGTATGGCGTAACGGATGATAATTACTATATAGTAATAAAACACAGGAATCATTTAGCGGTTATGTCTGCAACAACTGTTAGTCTTTCAAGCAGCAGTGCACTTTATGATTTTACGACAGGTAGTGACAAGTTTTATGGGAATAATTCAGGAGCAAAAGATTTGGGATTAGGAGTATGGGGAATGATAGCAGGAGATGGAAACGGAAACGGACAAGTACAAAATGATGACAGCGAGAATATATGGAAACCAGACAATGGTACATCGGGATATAAGAATTCAGATTATAATATGAATGGACAAGTGCAGAACGATGACAATGAGAACTATTGGAAACCTAATAATGGCAGAGGTACAAAGGTTCCATAAGTAAAGGATAATTAGTAAAATATTATTCTTGAGAGGGCAAAATGGAAAAGTTTTTTCTAAAATCATTTCTCCATCTTTTAACAATTAATTTTTAAATATCTATTCACGTAACCCAAACGTTTATCCAAAATTTAGAGGGGAATTATGAAAAATATACTTTCATTATCACTTAAAATAGTGCTGGCAATAAGTGTCAGTATAATAGCTCAAGATACTGTAGGACCATATTTTGCGAGTAATGGTACAAATGGGGGAGGTTCAGGCGTAGTATGGACTAATCCAGGAAATATTTCGTTTGATGATGGCTCTTACGCCACAGCTGCTTCAATTACAACCAGTCAATTAACACAACCACTTCATGCAACTAATTTCGGTTTTTCAATTCCAAACGATGCTACTGTTGCAGGTATTGAAGTCATTATAGGACGGTATAGCCCAACAACTGACCCTACCATAATTCGAGATAACTCTGTGAGATTGTTAAAATCCGGTTCCCCAACAGGTATAAATAAAGCAATTACAGGTACGAATTGGCCCAATAATACTGAGGGGGTAGGAGAAGCTGTTTATGGAGGTTCAAGTAATTTATGGGAGACAACATGGACTCCGGCAGAAATTAATTCGTCAGATTTTGGTGTTGAATTAATAGCAACAAATCCAGGTTATAATGCTCATTCAGCATCCGTTGATTATATAAAGATCACTGTATACCTCGCCGGACCACCTGCTGAAGAACCAACTGTGCAAACTTCTAGTGTTACATTTAGTTCAGTTGCTACAACCCAAATGGCAATAAACTGGATTTCTGGTGATGGTTCTAATCGCTTAGTCCTTGTTAAAGGCGTAAGTCAAGTGGACAACGATCCTATAGATGGTATAAGTTATACAGCTAATACTACATTTAGAAACGGGACACAAATAGGAACTGGAAATTATGTAGTATATAATGGTATGGGAAACAGTGTAACAGTTACAGGACTTTCTGCCAATACAACTTATCACATTGCAGTCTATGAATTCAACGGTATAAATGGATCACAAAATTACTTAACAACTAATCCAGCGACAGGTAGTCAATTAACATTACCAACGCCTGTTGATTTTACAGGGTCCGAACTACTAGGACGCCCTACCGATCATTCTATAACTTTAAATGTTGTTGTTGCGAACACTGCCATTGAGGCTTATGTGAAATATGGAACTTCATCAGGTAATTATACTAAATCTACTGCAGCCGTAAACCAGGTTGCTAACGAACCAACTGAAATAGTAATGGACGGATTAAGTTCCAATACAAAATATTATTACCGTTTAGTGTATACTTCGGATGGCGGGACAACATGGGTGAATAGAGACGAACATTCTTTCCATACTCAAAGACCTCCTGGTAGTACTTTTACCTTTACCATAGTATCTGATTCCCATTTTGGCCAGTACGGTGGACAGACAGCTAATGAGCTAGCTTTATATACTCAAACATTACAAAATGTAGAACAGGATAATCCTGATCTATATCTCGACCTTGGGGATACATTTGCAATGGATCCTTCACCATTAGGAACAGGGATGACTGAAGCTGAAGCCGATCATGCATACGTTATTCAACGTCCATACCTGGGACAAATTTGTCATTCAATACCATTCCTTCTAGCTATAGGGAATCATGAAAATGAAGAGGGTTGGAATTTCGATGATGTTTTTACATCACCGGATAAATCTTTGGCAATTGTAGGTATTAAAGCTCGAAAAAAGTATTTTCCTAATCCTATACCGGATGATTTTTATACTGGAAACACCGATCCATTACCCACAGAATTTGTTGCCGCGTATCCGAACCTACCGCCTGAAGAGAATTTCCATGAAGACTATTTTGCTTTGGAATGGGGCGATGCATTATTTGTTGTCCTTGATCCTTTTCATTATTCTAAGACCTGGCCATCGGAAGGCAATTCGTATGGTGGAGAAGGACAGGATGGCGAAGTATCCGGAGACAGGTGGGACTGGACTCTGGGTATAGAACAGTATCTCTGGTTCAAAAATACTCTAGAGAAGAGTAATGCAACTTACAAGTTCGTCTTCTCACATCATGTAACAGGTGGTTCAACAGTTTATGGACGAGGAGGCATTAGTGCGGCTCCGTATTTTGAATGGGGCGGATATAATGCAGATGGTACATGGGGATGGAATACAAAACGTCCTGCATCAGAAGGATGGGACATCCCGATTCACCAACTAATGGTTAAGAACGGTGTTAGTGCTTATTTTCATGGTCACGATCATATCTATTCCTATGAAGTATTAGATGGAATCGTTTATCTTGAATGTCCTAAGCCGGATGATACCGCTTACGATTGGGATGATTACACTTATGGTTACAATGAAAACCTTTATCCTGATGGTTATGTATTGCCAAATTCAGGTCATATGCGTGTTACAGTTACGCCAACTGTTACAACGGTTGATTATGTTCGCTCTTATCTTCCGGGAGATGGAACAAATAGAGAGATTGGTCACTCATTCACTATTAATCCTATAAATATAAAGGTAAATACAAAAGTATTTCTTGAGGGACCCTATAATGGGAGTAGTATGAATACATTACTTAATCCACATTTATCAAATATTCAACCATATAATGCTGCACCATGGCATTACGAAGGGTTAGAGAGTGTAGAATCAGGATTCTTTTCATCGCATACAGAAATAGTTGATTGGATACTAGTAGAGATTAAAAATTCCTCTTTGGCTACAGTAGGTAGAAGAGCAGCATTCTTAAAAAATGACGGAAGCATAGTAGACATTGATGAAACTAGCCCTGTAAAATTCAGAGGCAGACCGGATGGAGATTACTATATTGTAATAAGGCACAGAAATCATCTGTCGATTATGAGCACAGATATGCAGACTTTAAATTCATCAAGCAGCTTGTATGATTTTACGACAGGCAGTGGACAGTTTTATGGAGGAAGTGAAGGTGCAAAAGATTTAGGATCAGGGGTATGGGGAATGATAACAGGAGACGGAAATGGAAACGGACAGGTACAGAATGATGACAGTGAAAATATATGGAAGCCAAATAACGGGATATCAGGATATGAGAATTCAGATTATAATATGAACGGAGAGGTACAGAATGACGACAATGAAAATTATTGGAAACCTAATAATGGCAGGGGATCGCAGGTACCATAAGTAGCAATACTTAATGAAAATAATTATTTAAGTGTCAGGGGCATACAAGAGAGGCAAGATGAAAATATCTTTTCTACCGTTGTTTATTTTTTCACTATTAGTAATCAATATTAGTATGTCTGCACAATATATACTATTACAACTACAAATCGGTTCAAACAGCAATAGTAATCGCTCATGAAAACATTAAAACTTTCCCCGTGGGTGATTCCTTCCCCCCAACCAACATTTTCGCCTCGTATTATGCGGCTTGGCGTAACGTTGATTTTGTTGCTGACTTTACTTGGTAGCACCGTGCATGCGCAGATAACGCAAACTTGGGATGGTGGTGGCGCTGACAACAACTGGTCTACGACAGGCAACTGGAGCTCTGACAATGTTCCCGATGGGACCGGGGAAGCAGCATTGTTTACCAATGACCCAGTTGGCCAGACCAAGCTTACTCCTAATCTGTCTGCGGATGTAACCATCGGCCAGCTTCAATTCTCAGCTACGGCACTGAACTACACGATCACTGGCAGCGGCGCTTCCATTCTCTATCTCAACCCTGCCGCCAACTTTGGAGGGGTTGGAATTATAATTACGAACGGCGCAGCCGACCAGACGATTTCAGTCGCCGAAGTATATCTCCTCACCGACCAGACATGGGACATTGGAGGGACAACGACCTTGACGGTGAGCGGGACGATCGAGGATGCCCCATCTCCTGATTATGCGCTGACGAAGAATGGCACGGGCGCTCTAGTGTTTCCGGGCGATGTGCGCTATGATGGGCCGACCACCGTCAATGCCGGAAAATTTGTCCTGAGCTTTAGTAACACGAGCATGCTTAGCGCACTCACTGTGAACGATGGCATACTACGCGCTATGACCAATGCAAACGCTTTGGGGAATAATGCTATGCGAAACACGATAACTTTGGTTGGCGGCGTGTTGGAATTGGCCAACAACACCAGCTTGGCATTCGGTCCATCCACCCGTAAAACTACGGTGAGCGGTAACACCACGATTCGCTCCGACCGGTTGACAAATGGCGTTGGTGTGACACATACCCTGGGTACGTTGAGCATTGGAGCGCAGACACTATCTGTAGCCGCGGGTGCATTCGTGAACAACGGCACGGCCGGTATCGTCTTTGGTGCCACAACCCTATCGGGCAATGCAACCTTTGATGTTGTCAATAACGGCAGTGCCAATGCACAATTGACACTTGGTGCGGTTGGGCAATCTGGTGGAGCCCGATCTTTGACAAAGACCGGTAGCGGTACTCTTCTTTTGAATGGTGCTGGTAATTATACCGGTGGTACGACATTGAGCCAGGGTACAATAACTTTAGGAGTTGCTAATGCCATGGGCAGCGGAGGGTTCAACTTTGCAGGCGGCACTTTGAATGCCAATAATGTGACCGACAACTCTATAGGTGCCTTGATCCTAACTGTCAATTCGACACTGAACCTGTCCCCGGGTGGCGCATCAGCTACGCTGACTTTCACAGGGGTTTCGGGAGATGCCAACGGCATTCTTACAATAACCGGCTGGTCTGGCTCGACGGGAGGATTAGGTTTGAACGACAAAATCATCTTCTCTGGTGGTACTATACCCGACGCTGATTTTCTGCAACATATACATTTTGATCTTGGTGACGGAAATATCTATTTTGGTGCGCTTGGTGAAGGCGGCGAGCTCTTTCCCAGCGTAATAATAGTTGTAACAAAGATTTTTTTGGAGGGGCCTTACAATAGCGGTAGTATGAATACTATACTTAATCCGCTACTACCGAATAATCAGCCATATAATGTTTCAACTTGGAATTATAATGGTCTAGAAAGTGTAGAGTCAGGATTCTTTTCATCGCATCTAAATATAGTTGATTGGGTACTTCTAGAAATTAAAAACTCGTCATTTGTAACAATGGAAACTAGGGCAGCCTTTCTTAATAACAACGGAACAATAGTGGACTTAGATGGAACAAGTCCCGTAGAATTCAAGGGCAGACCCGATGGGGATTACTATATTGTAGTAAAACATAGAAATCATCTATCAATTATGAGCAAAAATATACAACCTTTAAATTCATCAAGCAGTATGTATGATTTTACGACAGATAGTGGACAGTTTTATGAAGGCAATGTAGGTGCAAAAGATTTAGGATCAGGAGTGTGGGGAATGATAGCAGGAGATGGAAATGGAAACGGTCAGGTACAAAATGATGATAGTGAAAATATATGGAAACCAGATAATGGGACATCGGGATATAGAAATGCAGATTATAATATGAACGGACAGGTACAGAATGATGATAATGAAAACTATTGGAAACCTAATAACGGTAGGGGATCGCAGGTGCCGTAAGTAGCAATACTTAATGGAAATATTTATTTTATGTAAGGGTCATTCAAAAGAGGGCAAGATGAAAAGATTTTATCTATTATCATTTCTTTTTTTATTAATAATTAATATTAGTATATCTGCACAAGTATATACTATTACAGCTACTACTGGTGCAAACGGCAACATTAATCCTTCCAGCTCAATAAATGTAAACCAAGGTAGTGATCAAAGTTTTACTATAACACCTAGTAGTGGGTACCAGATTGCTGATGTATTGGTTGATAATATCTCGGTAGGTTCCCTTTCAAGTTATAATTTTACTAATGTTTCAGCTTCTCATACAATTAGTGCTTCCTTCATTGTCACCGATCCAATTTTTACTGCAATTATTGGCGGTATTTCCGGAGAGATTGAAATCGTCGATATGCCTTCAAACTTGGATGTTGGACAGTTTACCAGCAAGACTCATATTCGTTTGATTCACGAAGGATCAGGTATAGTCACAGCAAATATGCCGGTTTTTAATTATGATGGGGCATACCACGATCCTAATCTTCCAATTGTTAATGGTGATAACACTTTTGGGAATGCAATTACCATACCTTACAGCGGTTCTGGGTTACCGGCCGTCGGTACAGAAGTTTACAGTATCCTGCTGCATTTCGATCCGGATCTTACCGGGCTCCCTTTCAATCTCAACGAGGGAATAGGGAGATCAGCAACAATCACCTTCAATCGTCCAATTCTCGGGGTATACGTTACTAGTGGGGCGTTAGATAATATCGATGACATCTTTACTCCAAGTGGTGTCATATTTCCTTCAACCTCAGCTAGGGATATGGAGTTCAACTATGATGGCGACCAATATTCTATATCTTCTGACAGATATCAATTATCTTTAACTATGTTCAGCCACAATGGCGGAATATTGGATGAAATGAGGGTCGTTTTTTTAGCGAATCCTACTGTTGATGTTATGACCAAAATATTTTTAGAGGGACCATATAATGGTGGTAATATGAGTTCATCATTTAATTCTGTACTACCATTAGCTCAACCATATAATGCAACTCCGTGGAATTATAGCGGGTCGGAAAGTGTGGCTGCGGGATTCTTTACTTCTCATACAGATATCGTAGATTGGATTTTGGTTAAACTTCGAAAGGCTTCAGATAAGAATGTAGTTTCAACAAGGGCATCATTTATAAAGAGTGATGGAAGTATAGTTGATCTAGATGGGACAAGTCCTGTAGAATTTAATGAAGTTGCCGGAAATTTCTATATAGCTATAGAGCACAGGAACCATTTGGCAGTTATGTCTGCTAATCCAATTACATTACCAAACAGTACACCTTATGATTTTACAACGGCTAGTGACAAATTTTATGAAGACAATGTAGGCGCAAAAGGTTTAGGATCAGGAGTGTGGGGAATGATAGCAGGAGATGGAAATGGAAATGGACAGATACAAAATGATGATAGTGAAAATATATGGAAACCTGACAACGGAACATCAGGATATAAGAGATCAGATTTTAATATGAACGGACAGGTACAGAATGATGACAATGAAAACTATTGGAAACCTAATAACGGAAGAAGTTCACAGGTTCCTTAAGTGCAAAAATATTTCAAAGAATAATTTCTTATTTTTAATTTTGAATTTCTTTTAATCCATTTTTTACTGTTTAGTCAAATCAAAAATCTGTCTGTTAAAACCAAAAGTTTTATATTATTTCCTTAACGCCTAAGTTTTTGAGAAAGCTGCTTAGTTATTTTTTCATAACTGACTGCATTTAATTCTAAAAAATTTATTTCTCGCATGTGTCTCATCTTTAGTCAACACTGTCTCATAATTTAAGTATTATTATTATTCCGACATTTATGGCTGTCTCATTATTTGGCAGCAACAAAATCAATTTATTTTTTTTAAAAGATTAGTATTGACAAAAATTATTTATTACTTATTTTGCTTTCGACTTATTAGTAGATGTAATTTTTATCACAAGGGAATAGGGAAAAAAGTTTTTAAGATATTAAAATAAATGCTTCGATGATGAGGGTCACATACAAGCAACCTTTTGTGTTTATTTATGGTGATGGAAAGGTAAAAGAGTAGTAGTAATGGTTAGATCGTAATTCAAAGTACATCCCTCCGTGTTTGAAGTTAAAAAATAATAACGAAATATTTTTTTATAATTAGAATTTTTTTTGAGAGGGCAAAAATGAAAAATTTTTTTCTATGTGCATTTCTTTTTTTACTGATATGTAACTCTAATACATCAGCACAGACTTTTACGGG
>Ga0075308_1000368_pt1 | contig 9492 bp, 8 predicted proteins | sample Joice_ThreeSqA_D_3_FD_120062 | JGI IMG/M metagenome (GOLD analysis project Ga0075308, IMG submission 120062) | Natural and restored wetland microbial communities from the San Francisco Bay, California, USA, that impact long-term carbon... | ecosystem: Environmental > Terrestrial > Soil > Wetlands ... | reverse complement strand
GCGACATCTAAGGTAATACGCACCTTTTTACCGTGGCGAATGATGTTTGCCTGCTTCATATCAATAAGATCATGTATGTCTTCGCCTTCATCAAATCGACGATCAAATTCTTCTGCACTTTTAGCTAATTTCTTTTTGCTCATAAAGCCTGGCCTCCTTCTTTCTGCCCCGTCTCACAGAAATAATGCGAATCGCGTCATTGCGATGCGTATATACAGCCACCCACAGTTTTTCACCAATTTTTCCGATCTGAATGTATCGATTCAATTTATAAAAACAATTTGACAGGAGTGACTGGATGTAAAAACCTGCAGACGGGTTTATTGGCTGCGTTTTTATACGGCCTGCAGCCTGGCGTTAAAGCTTCTGACACCACCAAGTAGACCGATCATTCGTGTTACATTAAAGCAGGTATTCTAAAACATGTATACCACATATCGACGCGGTTAAGCAGTAGTTTTTGCAAGTCATTGATACATAATTACGACACAGTCTGGAAAGCCGGAATCCAGTGATTTCAATATGTTCTGGATGCCGGATCAAGTCCGGCATGACGATTCAGGGGCTTTTTACGGAACCGTCAAATAAATAAATTGCTCATCGGATCTCAGGGGATATCCTTAAGGGAATTTTTGCTGTCACCCCCTGGAAAATTGTTCGATTAAATTAAATTGTCTGGGATATATGCTTGCCTATTCATTTTCAATATTGTATACTCAGCCCTAATGTAGTAAAAGCAAAGTGTGAATAACATTTTTTATTCAAGGAAACTCTGAAATAGAACAATGCAACCGTTCCCGGAACATTACCCAACAGATAGAAAAAGCAGTCATTACCCACTATGTTTGATTGCATGTAACTGGATGCCCTCCTGCAATCATATTTCGGCTGCTGATTCTTTTATGGACTCACCCCAGGGAGGTGAGCCCATGAAGTAAGCACATTAATTTCAGTATGTTATTAAAGCCCCCTCCGGCATTTAATCATGCTGAAGGGGGCTTTTTTTATGGACCGAGAACATGGACGTATGCCTTACTGGAAAGACGGTCGGTTCGTAAGCCGGAAGCAATTAATTCGGCTCCCACAAGGTTGAGTGCAAAACCAATAGGCCTCTTCTTCTAGCTGGTTAGGATATGAGTCTTTCAATCTCATGAGGCGAGTTCAAGTCTCGCAGAGGCCACCAATTTATAGGAGTGATAATCATGGCTGAAGAAAGAAAATTGTACATTTATGAGGCGCTGGAACTCCGTGCGGAGTATGATGCCAGGATCAAAACGATCAAGGATATGTTACCGGAGACCAGACAGAACAGGGATAGATTTTTTTTAACAAGAGATGATGATGGTCGTCGTCGTCCCAGCCCTGATTTCGATGTGGCAGAAGTGCGCCGACAGCTTCGAAAACTTGAAGTCAAGCGGCGTAAACTGAACAGTGCCATCCAGCAGGCCAACTTCGACAGCCGCGTTGAATACCGGGAAGAGTCGATCAATTTAAGTGAAGCTCTGGAGGCTCGCAAAAGCTTGAACGAACAGATCGGCGAACTCCACACCCAGGTCGTCAATTCGGCCTATGAAAAAGTCATATACAAAGAAGGTCGCGATATCGTTGAGGAGAATGAGTTGTCTTATACAATCAGTGTCAACGATCTTGATCTCGCCCGGTTGGCCTTCAGGGAGTTGAACCGTAGACTTCGAAAGGCTTCATTTGAAACGCTGGTAGAATTTACGGATGAATAGAAGTGGTTTCAGAACGTCAAATCGCGATTAAAGACAAGACTTCTATAAAGTGTGGAGACAGGGGAGCAAGTGCAAATGAATTGGCGACAATTCATAGCCCAGACCGTGGTATCTGCAACAGCCAAATTCCGGAGGGTTGATTCCCTATCAATCCGGTAAAGCACTAAACCATAGAGCGAAACAGCTGAAAAGCACGCTCAGCTTTAAAGCACTACAGCACCATGGCTCCGCGTCTCCACCTTACAGCAAAGATCCGGGTCAATAAGGCCCGATTTCCATGTTTGAATAAATTAACCGCTATGAGCAAAAAACAGGACAACTCTAAAATCATCAATCAATGGGTGGAGCGAAACCTGACCCAGGAATCTTCCGAGGGGTCTCTTTTCAAAGCTTTTGAAGTCGATGGGATCATCGACCAGATAACCGAATGCATACTCGCCGGGCGCAATCCCATTATAACCGGTGAATCGGGAATTGGGAAAACATCGACCATCCACGAACTTGTACGACGCATTGAATCCGGCGGTACCCTGTTGGAATTGAAGGGACAACAGGTTCTGCAACTCTCTTTACGGCGGCGTGCCTCCGGATTGAAGCAACCCGGCAGCCAAATGCGGCCTGAAATGCAGAAATTAGTGGCTGCCCTTCTTGATCCTGATTGCAATATAATTCCTTATTTTCGAGACTTGCATCTTGCTTTTACGTTCAACCTTGAGCCGCAGCTTCAACTGTTGTCCTTTCAACTGGAAGTGCCGATCCTGGCGGAGGGGGAAAGGAAGACGATTCAATCCATGCTGGAGGAAACTCCGGAACTCTCGCAGCAGTTTGTCTCTATAAATATTGAGGAGCCTTCTCTAACCACCGCTCATCGAATTCTTGTGCTTTGGAGTGAAGAGCAACGAATACAATTCCGCCTGGACTTCTCATCCGATGCACTGGAGGAGGCCCTTTATCTCTCTCACCGATTTCTAGCCCGGGATCGTTTGCCCAGAAAGGCATTGGATCTTTTGACTCACACCGGCAGCCTGGCGGAAGACGGCCGCACCATTACCGGCACAAATGTGATCGAGCGGTTTTGCAGCCATCATCGGGTGCCGAATCTGCTGATCGATCCGGCCCTGCCGCTGGAGCTTCAGGATCTTGAAGCCCGTTTTAAGAATGCCGTGCTGGGTCAGGAAGAAGCCATAAATTCAATGGTACAGATGATTAGCCTGATCAAATCCGGATTGTCCGATATGCGCAGGCCTTTTGGGGCCTTTCTTTTTGTGGGTCCCACCGGCGTGGGGAAAACCCACCTGGCCCAATTTCTCGCCGAGGTACTGTTTGGCAGCCGCGATCGGATTGTAAGGCTCAATATGGCGGATTATCCCCTGGAAAGGCATGCTCAATCGCTTTTCGGGGATCCGGACGATCATCGACCGGCCCAGATACGGGGGCTTTTGACGCGTCGGATCAGCGGACAGCCGTTTGCTGTTTTACTCCTCGATGAGTTTGAAAAGGCGCACCCCAAGGTCCATGATCGTTTTCTGCAGCTCATCGATGAGGGGGCCTTCATAAACGGTGCCGCTGAAACCGTTTCCTGCCGTTCGATGATCATAATTATGACCTCCAATACCGGAGCTGAAGTGTACCGCGGACAAACCATTGGATTCAATCCTACAGGAGACCTGACAGCAATGGACAGGGAGGTTGATCGCAGGCTTTGCGATACATTCCGGTTTGAATTTCTGAATCGTTTTGACCGGGTGGTTCATTTTCACCCCCTCACCCGAAACCACATCCGCACCATCGCTCTTCGAGAACTTGAACAGCTTAAACAGCGGGTTGGTTTCAAACAAAGACGACTTATTCTTGAAGTGGATGAAAGCGTGTTAGACTGGATCACCGTTCATGGTTATCACCCGGATTACGGCGCCCGCTTTTTGCGAAGAATGATTGAGCGCCATGTCACCACAGCGATATCGGACACCATTGTTCGGGAAAATCCCGTGTCGGAAGACTCCATAGAACTGAGCGTGCGACGCAATCGAATTCGCGCCAGGATACCGGGTAAACCGCCAACCCCTCCCACAAAACTGCGCAAAACTGTGGTGCTGCCGGTGGGAACTACCCAAAAAATACGAAATCTGGACCTGAGTCAGATGATCGTTGAAGCACGGACACTTGTTGGTGCGGCTGGCAACCGTTTGGCCGGATTGGAAAGCGATCGCAGAGAAGCGGCGGACCTTTTAAACCAAATTAATGAACCTGGTTTTTGGGATCGTATCGATCACCGCGAGGAAGTGCTTGACCGGTACCGAACGCTGGATGTAGCAATTCGGATGAGAAAACGATTTGCCGAACCGATCCTGCATCTGGCGGAACTCCTGGAGGATGATAGGCCGACGCACACAGCTCTTTCCCCGGCGCTGGTGCAGGCAGCCAATTCCTACCGCCAATGGGAAGACTGTCTGGCGGAAGAAGGACAGGCCCAAATATGGATGGTTTTGAGTGCTTCGGACCCGCTAAAACCGGCTGGCCAATGGATTCGAAAGCTGGCGGACATGGAGCTGGGCTGGAGCCACCACCTCGGGCTTTCAGCGTCGGTTGCTGCCTATAGCATTGCTGAAGATGAATTGAATCGCGTTGTACTTGAGATTGAAGGGCCGGGTGCCGAAAGGTACCTGTCCATGGAGCATGGCATTCACCGGATGCATTTCCCCCGGGTAAAAGACAGCAAGATCCGGGTTGAAATCCTGCCAAACAGCCCATCAAAGGATAATTCCCGGGTAGATATTCGGGCAACCAAGCATCGTAGTGGCGAATTCAATATGGAGCTGAGGTGCAAAGGCCGCGTGGAAGTGGAAAACCTGGGCTTTGTTGTCGAACTGTTGGCCGAAAATGAAAGCGTATTATCCAGACTGCTGCCCGATCTGGTCAGGTACTGGAACAAGCAGCTGGTTCAGGTTGATGTGTCCAGAATTTACGGAAAGGATGGTGTCATCCATGATCCGCGAACCGGGGTGACATCCAAACGCATAAAAGAAGTTTGGAAAGGCCGTCTGGACGAGTTCCTGGAAGGATGGCGAAGGGCGAGGGGTTAATTTGCCTTAACAATCTTTTTAAAACTGTTAATAAATAGTACCAATTGTTCTAAAAATCGGTAATTTATAAAGACGATTTCAGGGACACCAATTGCTTGAATTATTAAAAGAAATTATCCTCGATTTTCAAAGTGAAACGCTTGATACCGGAGTTAAAAGGCACTTGCAGTATGACATCACAAAAACTGTATATCTTGAGGATGTCTCCTATTGTCATGATTTTCTGTCAGCTTAATTTATTGACCATTAGGGAATGAAGGTCTATAATCCAGAAAAAAATATAGAATTATTATTTCCGCTACAACTTGAAACAATAAATTCAGCTAAAATCCTACTTGGAGGTATGTGAATAAAAATGGCTAAAACAGCTTTCGATTTGAGTCCCCAAGAACGACGGGCTTACAAACCTGATAAGATGGCCAAGCTTCGTACAATTGAGGAGAAGCTGAAAATCAAAACTCATAGTCAGACGGGTTGGGTTTTGGCGCGTAAAGCAGCAAAACTTCTAAAGAGTGAGTTTGGAGCTGAAAAAGTCTTTTTGTTCGGCTCTCTTTTGCATGAATCAAGCTTTACCTTGTGGTCAGATATTGATTTATCTGCCTCGGGAATCGCTGCAGATAAATACTATGCTGCAGTGGCTGCTGTTTCTGACTTAAGTTCATCTACAAGGATCGATCTTATTGATTTGGAATCCTGCCGGCCTTCTTTAAGAGATACAATTTTAAAGGAGGGCGTTGAATTGTGAGTAATAGATTGCTGAAACTCTCTCAACGTATTCGGGCAGAGGTAATTGATTTGGAGTCTGTAATCGACCGAATAATAGAAGGCTGGCAGCGGAGTAAGAAGTCGGGTGACGATTACTACCTGGATAGTGTAGCTTTGAACTTGCATGGCTTTTACTCAGGGTTAGAACGTATTTTTGAGTTGATAGCAAGTTCCGTGGATAGCAGTAAGCCGAACGATAAAGAATGGCATAAAACTTTATTGTACCAAATGGCGCAGGAAGTACCAGAGGTTAGACCTGCAGTTATCTCCGAAAAATCCCGTACTCGTCTTGATGAATACAGGGGCTTTCGTCACGTTGTTCGTAACGTATATACATTCAGATTTGATCCTGAGAAAGTCGAAAAACTTGCAAATAAAACCCAGGGTTTATTCGCTGATATCAGCCCTGAATTAGTTGCTTTCGCTGATTTCCTGCAGGAAGCAGCACAAGTAAGCTAAAGAATAAGTAATCTTTTTAGAACCAGCTAAATATTTACCCCATTAAACGCTTGCCAAAGGAAAACAAGGGGAATTTCATCGGAGCGCATTCGGAGTTCAATTAATCCCCAATCGAAAAACCTCCCGGTTGCTACAAACTTTCGCTCAGAAATAAAAAACTGTAAATCTTGAGGATGTCCATAGGTTCTTTCGTTAATTTGTCCTGGAAATTAATGCAAAAAACCCGTGTTAATCTGCCTGCCCCGCCTGCCCCGTTAAACCTTATTTTTCGTTTAACCGGGGATTAACTACCCCGCCGCAAGCAAAGGGGTATCAATCGGAATATTTATAATCGCCCCAAGGGGCGGGGAATTTAACCCTCGTCCGCCGCAGGAGGATTAAAGTCTAAAATAAAATCCATCCCATTTTAGAAAACAGATACCTAAGCACCAAGAGCAATAATCCCATAACCCCGATCACCCACAGGAAGGCCTGAAGCCCAAAGGCCGGTCTGGCTTCATAGGCTGCGGTATCTATGAAGCATTTAACTACAGCTACCGTGCCGTTTTGATTGGTATTCTCATCGTCTTCGGTCGATCCGGAACTGACGACGACAACCCCTCCCTGGGCGGCCGAAAAATGATACACCTGAATTTCTACGAGAGGCGGACTTGCTTCAGGATGGTTAACCCGGGATCCCGGCACCATCCACCCTTTCCCGCCGGGCAGCACGTTACCATCGATATCGCAGGCCGCCAGCCATTCAATACCGTTATAATAAAAAATATCCATGCTGGAGATGTCAGTGCCATCCGGAAAAGGGATCAATATTTTTACCGGTGTGTGAAACACCGTATGGGGAATAAGATTCAAAGGTGCCCCAATGCCCTGTGAATCCGCTAAATTCAGTGCTTCGATTTCATCACTGGGACCGAAACCCGGAGTCAGGGGCTCTTTGCTGCTGTAAATTATTTTTGCGCCTTCCAGCTCACCGCTTAAAATCTCCATTCCGGCATCATAGGGAGTTTCGGCTATCAATTGATCGCTGTCCATAAAATCATAATCCGGCAGGCGATCAAACTCCACATCAGGGCTGGATGCAGGCTCAATTTTAAAACGAAATTGCCTCGGGAAAAGAGAATTTTGGCGGGTGTCCACAGCGTGCACCGTAATACGGACAACTTTGTCAGGAAAATATAAGGGCGGCAGAAGGGATTCCAGGGAACGGTCGTAAACAACCCAGATAAGGGTTTGATCAGGATCCTCATCAATGACCTCAACTACCCGCATGGTATCGGAACTCAGATCACGCTTATAGGCAAAATGGATACCATCATCGATTTCAAACCGGATGCTGGCAGACTCCTTCAGGTCAATTCCATATTTGGACTCGATCAGCACACCAAAAATGGTGTCGTCCGGAACCCCGGCTGAGTTCAAAATTCCGGAATTATGTTGTGGGATACTGTCAACAAGGCTTAAAAATGTTGACCTGGATCTATATTTATCAGGATTTGATCGGCAGAAGCCGACTGTCTGCAACTCAGCGGCATGGACCCAGATAAAAAAAATAAAGGCTAATAGGGCAGATTTGATGACAATTGAGCGTTGCATGCGAATACCGACCTTTTTCTCAGGATAGAAGCTGTTTCAAAATTAGGATTTTGGTTCAAGGTCGCGGCGGGGCCAAGTTTAAAACCGCAGGCATACATTAGTATTTCGAGGGCTTTAAACGAGGCACCAATCCGCCAAAGGCGGAGGCCAAAAGACAATTTTGAAACAACTTCTAATGGAAAGTCGACGTTTTCAGTACCACGAAAGCCCTTTTCCCACAGCCCTGTATCCTTTACAGCTGAAAACCGGCCAATTGCAGTGGAAAGCAGGCGTGTCGATCGAAAACTGATAATACAATGCGTTATAGAGATTGTCAAAAAAACGTTTCATTATTTGAACGCTCTTTCTACAGCCACTTATACCATTATCCGGCATTCATGACCTTATTTTTAAAAGTGGTGAAATATATTATTGACATAAAGTTATGGCGGCATTATTATGTATGTATCAATAATAGGGGGAATAAAATGAAGCGCACGACTGTTATGATACCCGACGATTTAAAAATCCGAGCCGCCAGGCGAGCTAACGCTGTGGGAATATCCCTGGGAGGCTTCATTCGCGAATCCCTTGAAAGAGCTCTTAGATCTGATGGCAATGCGGCCCTTGACGATCCATATATGAGCGATAACAGAGTATATGAAGGCGACATCCCCACTGATCTGTCAAAGAGCCATGACAAGTATCTATATGGACCCTAATTTGATCGAAGGTCGAGGGCAGTCCAGCTGCAAGGCGTCCAGGGGCGAAGCTGTAATCATCTACCGCGAGTCCTTTAGGGTGGAGATTAATTGTGATCTACATTGATACAGGTGCCTTTCTCGCACGTCATCTCTCCAAAGATCAGTATCATCTTCAGGCAAATGCTTTTTGGAAGTCAGTTCACAAAAGAAATGAGGCCTGTGTAACAAGCAATTTTGTATTGGATGAAACATTCACATTGCTCGGACGCCGCGCCGGTTATAATTTTGCAGCTCAAAGAGCACGAAATATTTATGCTTCTGAATCGCTCCGAATTCTCCGACCCACGGGAAAAGAAGAGCTGACGGCGATCGATTTTTTTGAAAAATATTCAGATCAACGCTTGAGTTTTACAGATTGTGTTTCCTTCGTTCTCATGCAGAGTAAAAAAATCAAAAGGATATTCACCTTTGATCATCATTTTCAACTGGCAGGCTTCCAAATATATCCCAAATTTTGAGAAAGAGTTTATTCCTTAATGCAGAGTTTCAGGAGTAATAGTGAGGGGTTTTGTTAATTTCTTCAGGAAATTAACGAAAAAAAACCGTGTTAATCTGTGTTAATCCGTGTCCTATTTAGATCTAAAATAGAATCCATTCCATTTGGAACGCCGATACAACAATATCATCAACGGCAATACACCCAGTGTTCCAAATACCCACAGGAAGGCGATAAAACCAAGGGCCGGTTTCGCGTTATTTATGGTGGTATCGATAAAGCAGCTGGCACTACCTCCGGCGCCGCCGCCGGAAGATCCATTGGAACTGGTTGTGCCGCTGCTTACGTAAACAACACCACCCTGGGCGGCTGAAAAATGATAAACCTTAATTTCGATTAAAGGCGGACTGGTTTCAAAGTGATTCACCCTTGATCCGACAACCATCCAGCCCTCTCCCCCGGGCAGCAGATTCCCGTATTGATCGCAGGCCGGCTGCCATTTTACACCGTTGTTGTAATAGATCCCTATTTCGGAGATACCGGAACCCTCCGGTGCCGGAATGAAAACTTTCACAGGTAAGTTGAAGACGGTGTGGGGCAGCAGGTTCAAGGGAGCTCCAACATCTACGGTACCGCTGGCAGCCAGCCCCTCAACTACCCGCAGACACACACACTTG
>Ga0075308_1000363_pt1 | contig 9585 bp, 7 predicted proteins | sample Joice_ThreeSqA_D_3_FD_120062 | JGI IMG/M metagenome (GOLD analysis project Ga0075308, IMG submission 120062) | Natural and restored wetland microbial communities from the San Francisco Bay, California, USA, that impact long-term carbon... | ecosystem: Environmental > Terrestrial > Soil > Wetlands ... | reverse complement strand
GCTCACACACAAAAGGTTGCATCAAAGCACGGCGAAAATCATTCTGAAACAAAAAAGATCGCAGAGATTTTCGCTTCAATAAACATTGAAATGAAACATCATATGATGAAAGAAGAAAAAATTCTTTTTCCACATATTAATAAACTTGTCGGTTTATCGAATAATGGGATAGGGGAGAGTACACCATATTTTGGAACAATAAAAAATCCTATAGCAATGATGGAAGCAGAGCATCAATCGGCGGGAGACGGAATGTCTGAGATTAGAAATGTTACAAAAAATTACAGTCCTCCTGCTGACGCTTGCGAGACTTATAAGATTTCTTTCAAAGAGTTAAAAGAATTTGAAGAAGATCTTCATAAGCATGTTCATCTTGAAAATAATATTCTTTTTCCTAAGGCAATAAAACTTGAAGAATCTTTATTCCATGAACAAATAAAAAATTAATCTATTAAAGAGGATAGAAAAATGAATTACAAAAAATTATGGTTTAGCTTAATTGCTGTGATAGTTATTTCGTTTGGCGGATTAATTTATCTTGGCAGTGAAATCTATAATGTTGCACCGCCAATTCCCGATCGTGTTATAACAGAAGATGGGAAAGTTGTTTTCACAGGCCAGGATATAAAAGATGGAATGAACGTTTGGCAATCTATTGGAGGGCAGCAGCTTGGAACTGTTTGGGGACATGGCTCTTACGTAGCTCCCGATTGGTCTGCTGACTGGCTGCACCGAGAGGCAGTTTACATTTTAAATGCATATTCATTGCAGCGTTTCAATCAGCCTTATGAAAAAATTCCTGTAGAAGATCAGGCAATGTTGAAAGCGCTATTGCGTGAAAACCTCCGCAAAAATACTTACAACACTAAAACCGGTGATCTTGTTATTTCAGCAGAAGTAACGGATGCGTTTAATGAAATCAGTAAACATTATGGCGGACTTTTTACGAACGATCCTAAGTTAAACAAGCTGCGTGAATCTTATGCAATACCAAAAGATGCTATAAAAGATCCGGCAAGATTAAAACCGCTTAATTCATTTTTCTTCTGGACTGCGTGGGCTGCTGTTACTAATCGTCCCGGTAAAGAAATTACATATACAAACAATTGGCCTCACGAAGAGTTAGTTGGTAATGAGCCAACCAGTTCATTAATCTTATGGACAGGGTTTAGTGTGGTATTATTGATTGCAGGCATAGGTTTGCTTGCTTTTTATTATGCTTCAAGTAGAAAAGATGAAACGGAACCCGAACAGTATCCTGAGAAAGATCCACTCTTAGGTTTAACTCCGACTCCTTCGATGAAGGCAACACTAAAATATTTTTGGGTTGTTATGGGGTTAATTCTTCTGCAGATAGTTATGGGGGTAATAACAGCTCACTACGGTGTTGAAGGAGAATCATTTTATGGACTTCCCCTTTCTGAGTATCTTCCTTATGCTGCAAGCAGAACCTGGCATATTCAGTTAGCACTTTTCTGGATTGCAACTTCGTGGCTTGCAACGGGTCTTTACATTGCGCCGGCAATATCAGGATATGAACCAAAATTTCAGAGAGCGGGAGTTAATTTTCTTTTTGTCGCTTTAGTGATAATCGTTCTTGGTTCTATGTTAGGGGAGTGGATGGGAATTATGCAAAAGCTAGGGTTGCCTCAAAATTTTTGGTTTGGTAATCAAGGATATGAATATGTTGACCTTGGCAGATTCTGGCAATTGTTTCTCTTTCTCGGATTATTCATCTGGTTGTTCCTCCTTATAAGGGCTATTCGCCCTGTTCTAAAACAAGCTGGAGAAAACAAACATCTTATTACAATGTTTGTTATTTCCTCATCAGCGATTGCACTTTTTTATGGCGCGGGATTGATGTGGGGAAGACAAACAAATCTTGCAATTGCAGAATACTGGAGATGGTGGGTTGTGCATCTCTGGGTTGAAGGATTTTTTGAAGTGTTTGCTACTGTAACCATCGCTTTTCTTTTTGTAAGAATGGGATTGCTGAGTGTAAAAGTTGCAACACCTGCGGTTCTGTTTTCTACTGTAATATTTTTGGCAGGCGGAATTATGGGCACAGCTCATCATCTTTACTTTACAGGAACTCCAACATCGGTAATGGCTGTCGGTGCAACGTTCAGCGCGCTTGAAGTTGTGCCGTTGGTATTGCTCGGCTTTGAAGCTTATCACAATCTTAGATTAAGTAGAGCAGCTGAATGGGTTAAAGCTTATAAATGGCCGATCTATTGTTTTATTGCAGTTGCATTCTGGAATTTAGTTGGAGCAGGAATCTTTGGTTTCTTAATTAATCCTCCGATTGCTCTTTACTATATGCAGGGACTAAACACAACGCCAGTTCACGGGCACACTGCTTTGTTTGGTGTTTACGGTATGCTGGGAATCGGTTTAATGCTTTTTGTTCTTAAAGGATTGGCTGCAAATAAAGTCTGGAAAAATGGTGTAATTCGTTTTGCTTTTTGGTCAATTAATATTGGTCTCGGATTAATGGTTTTGCTTAGTGTGTTGCCGGTTGGGCTTGCTCAAACAGTTGCAAGTGTTGAAAAAGGATTATGGTACGCAAGATCAGCAGAGTTTTTGCAGTCTCCAATGCTCGATACATTCAGATGGTTAAGAGTTATCGGCGATTCAATTTTTACAATAGGTGCAATTGCATTAGCTTATTTTGTGATTGGTTTGAAAACAGGCTGGTCACTTAAAGAAGAGACAGATATAAGTCCCGAAAAATATCCAAAGGTTAAAGTTAAAGAAAAGCTCGCTTGATGTATATATAAACTTTATCTCCCCGTTACTTTTAAAGAGACGGGGAGTTCTTTCGAGAAAGATTCTCACCAAACTTTAGTTTGGTGTATAACTCTGAATCAAGATATATCGATAACCATTTTTAACGGTTTTAATTGAATGATGTATAAATAAAAAATCCGGTCCTTAAGGCGAGACCGGATTTTTAGTGAGGAAGAGATGATTTTAGTTGGGGAATTTCTATTAGTATTGAATTTTTATCTTTTCTTTTATTTCCTTGTCGTAATATTTCTTATAAAGTGATTTATATTTCTCGAGAAGATTGTCGGCAACTTTTTCATCATTTACTTCCATTTTTGAAGGGGAAAGTTCCATTTCGAATTTTTCATCTGAGCTTTTTATCAATCCGTCTTTTACTAGCTCGACTCTTACTGCATCGAGAAAGTTGTTGAGGGTTTTAATCTCTTTATCTAAATCATCCATCTCATCAGAAAGATCTCCCATTTTATCCTTAAGATTATCCATTTGATCTTTGAAGTCTTCCATATTCAATTCGAGATTATTTTTGTTTTTTTCAATTTCTATGGTGATACGCTTTAAGTTTTTATTCAGCTCATCTTCATCAAAATCAAAATTGAAATTATGCATCTTCAGTTTATCGAGATGTTTTAATCCTTCATCTATGTCTTTTCGTATTTTATCTTTATCAATATGAATTACGATGTTGTCACAATCTTTTAATTCCTTCTTCAGCTTCTCCATATTTTCTTTGAATTTTTTATGATCGAATTTGAAGTTGAAAGTTTCGTCTTTAAACTTCTTTCTCCATTCTTTCATGTTATTGTTCAGACTGTCCATATCGAAATGAAAAACTCTGGGTTCGTGGTGGTGGAAAGCAAAAAAGTCATTATCATCTTTTCTTATTGAATCCAGGTTATTATAGACAAAATCTTCGTAATCTTTGATTTTATCATCCGGAATTTTAACTCCATCTTTATAAAGAGATGTTATTTTGCCATTGTTAAAATTAGCTTCATAATGAACTGCCTGACCATTTTCGTGTTCTGTAAAGTAGAGGGTTTGCTCTCCCTTTTGTTTTGTGGTTTCATCCTGTTGAGTGTAAGATTCAGAACTGCATGATGCGAAAAACAGGAAAGAACTTACAACAATAAAAGAAGTGATGAATTGTTGTTTTACTATATTGTATTTATCTCTCATATTTCCTCCGGGAAATTTTGCTTTTATCCGTTCAGACGTACGAAGCTTATTATTGTTGCGGGTTGTTGCTAAAAAGTTGAGGTATTAGTGATGAATGGTTTACAGGAAGGATGAAGATTAAACTTTTGCAGCATTTATATCAAAAAGGAAAATCTTCCTGGTAGTCAATTTTTTTTTCAATTTTTTCTTCCTCAGGTTTTTTTGCAAGTAAATGAACAGGATTTCCCTCAACATAAATTGCTTTATAAGGTTTAACAGGGCAGGCGTGCTCACAGGCGCCGCAGCCCACGCAGTATTCTTCTTTTACTTCAGGAATAGTTAGTGATTTATCAGCAATAGTGTTTTGAGGATTGTAAGAAATCATTCTTACAGCTTTTGTAGGACAATGTTCAGAACAAGCACCGCAGGCTGTGTTTTCTGTATATACTATACAATTTTCTTTAATGAATTTTGCTTTTCCAAGCTGAGTAAGTTTTTTCTTTTCCTGTAAAATGCTTTCAATAGCTCCGGTCGGACAAACTTCACTGCATATTGTACAATCAAAATTGCAGTATGCATCTTTATATTGCATCAATGGCTGTAACATTCCAGTAAAACCATATTCCAGGAATGAAGGCTGCAAAACCTGCGACGGACAAGCACTTATACAAAGATGACATGCTGTACAGCGACTCGTGAAATGTTTTATACTTTTTGATCCTGGCGGCGAAACGGGATAATCTTTATATATCGGAACTGTGCTTTCTTTTTTAGGAATAATTTTCACCTGGGCGAGTGAAATTCCTTTTAATGTTAAAAAATAAATCGATACTTTCTTAATAAACTCTCTCTTGTCTAAGTTAATTCCGTTGTTCTTATTTTTTTTTGTAAAACAACTTTTGAACTCTATTCCGCCTGACGGACAAACAGTTAAACAGTTGTAACAACCGACACATCTTGAAAAATCCACTGTTTTATTTTTTCTATCTATACATCCTGCTTTACAAGTTCGTTCGCACAAAGAGCATCCTTTGCATTTATCTTCGGAAATATCTATTTGTAATAGTGAAATCTTTGATATTAATCCAAGCAATGTTCCTACAGGACAAACAGTATTGCAGAATAATCTCCCGGTTTTTACTGACATAACTAAAACTGTGATAAGTACAATGAAAGGAAAGGTTATTGCAATTAAAGAAGTTCCTTTCATTTCAACAGGATAAAGAAAGTATATATCAATTTTCTGAAGTGAAAATGAAGCATAATTGTTGAAACTAACCAATACAGGTTTTGCAAATGCAGAAATAATTCTCCCGAAATTACTGAAAGGATCGAGCAGGTAAATCCCTATTAAACTTCCCGAAAAGAAAATTATAATTACTAATGCAAAAAGGGAATATCTTATCCATTTATATGATTTTAATTGACGATAATATTTTTTCTTTTTGAACCTTCTGTAAGTATTTGAAAAAATATCCTGCAAAGTTCCAAGTGGACAGATTGTAGAACAATAAACCCTTCCGAAAAGAAGAGTTAGAATTATTACGATCACAAAACCGCCGGCAGCAATAGCTAAACCGCCAAGAGTATTAATTAAAGAGGGAATGAATTGGAGATATAAAACCGGTTTAAAATATTCTGTAGGAATTAAACCTCTGAAATCAATAAAAAGAAAAAGGATTGAAAAGAAAAAAATAAGAGACAAAATTACTCTTATCTTTTTCAAAAACGCTAGCTTCATTACATTATTACCCTGTTGATTTTAAGCTTGCTTAAATCCATTTTCCCGATTTTCATTTCATCGGCAATTTTAATGTAAGGAATTGTATCCGGCTCCTTCCCGAATAATTTTGCTGCTGCCGCATCTGCGGCAACAATATCAGTCGAAATAAGCTGTGATTTAAGCGTAACAACATCAGCATCCGAAACTCCTCTTGGTCCATTCCTTTTAAGGATTTGGTATGCATCGACAATATTTAAATCCGGCTTACGGTAAAGAGGAAAATCAGCAATACACTGGTGAAGATTATTACGATGCCAGTAACCTCTGTCCCACACAATCCCCATTAAATTTTTCATAGAAATAGTCAGGCCGGAGGAACTATGATGTTTAAGAATGGGCACATTAATGAATACATCAGATTGAAGAATAAGCTCATGCACTTTTGCATCTTGTATCTTTTTACCACCTTTAAAGGAAACTTCCTGATAATAACTTTCGCTATTGCCCCCAACAATTTTTCCGCCTGCATCTTTTACGGCTTTTTCAATTTCGCTATTTGAATAGCATCTTGTCCAGTCATCGCAAGTATGATCAAATGCGTAAACACTTTTTGCTCCAGCATCAAAACAGTGTTCAATTATCCTTTTAACAAGCTGGGGATTAGTATTGCCGGCTCTGTCGGGAGAAACGTCCCAGCCAATATTTGGCTTAACAACTACAGTTTGACCTTTGCGAACAAAATTTTTCATTCCCCCTAAAGAAGCGATTGCTTTGTCAAACATTGCCGCCGGTTCTCCTCCTTTCACTGCAACAAGATCGTAATTTTCCTGTGCAAATGTTTTTTCAAAAAGGAAATCTTTTCCGAAGGCTAATGTAGATCCAGCAAGTAACCCGGCCTGTACGCTTTTAGAGATAAAATCTCTTCTTTTCATTTGTCCTCCCCTGATGAGATTAATAAAAAGTAAAAATCTTTGCTAAAAGTTAATAATTATTAAATAAGAAATCATCAATAATTATTCTATTAGAATTCTTTACGCTTTCATCCTTTTTCCTCGTTTTTCCTTTGAAGAATAGGGATCAATCTTTCCTTTTGAACTTTTCTACTTTCCTTCTAACATCCTTAAATGTCTTATCAATAGATTTATATTTTTGTTTTTTTAATTTTTCATTACCTGATTCAAGGATTCTGAGAAGAGAGTAAGCGTTTTCTAAATTGTCTTTGTTAAGTTTCATAAAGATTTAATATAAAAAATTAATGTTATTAAATTTCTACGCTTTCATCCTCTTTCCCTGCTCTTCATGAATAAAAAGCCAGGAACAGATCTTGCCGATATTTATTTCTTCAAAATTATTCCAGTAATCTTTTGTTCTAACGTGCATAGAGCTTGTATTAATCGCTGTAATTGTTTCTGCTTCTTTTATTAATTCTGTTAGCCTGCTTTGCCACTTTTTCATATTGGCAACACGCAAATCGACCCATCCTTCACTCGCCCAGTTATTTATATTTTTCTCGTTCATATCAAGAATGTTTTCTCCACGAAAAGCAGGAATTTTTATTGTGTTTCCTCTTAGTAATGATTTACCATTCGGCAAAAGCACAGGAATTCCAATTGCTAAAACTTCATTTCTCAGTTCGGAATCATTTGTTATTACCTCAAAGCATTTTTCCGATAATTCTTTTGGGGATTTGTTAAGAATATCTCGCATCGTTTTGTTAAATAATCTTAAAAGGTGAATTTCATATAACAACTTTGAAAGGCGCGGCGGACCGAGAAGTTCAAAGGCTACACTGCTTTTACCATGCATCTTCTCAAGTTCGTCGAGTTTTTGAACTGCCATATGCTGCATATAACCTGCGCGGTATGTCGGTTCCATAGATGCATGATCGAGTGCGCTTACAATATCGTGACCTGTGTTGCCGCCTTTAACTTCAAAGATTACTACATCGGCAATTTCTTCGGGAGTTATGAACTCCATTTGTTTTTGCGCAGTTATAGTTTCAAACTCGCCGCGTGAGAAAATCCCGTTCTCTCCTGTATCAATAAAAACAGAAGTAAGTTTTTTGCCTGATGTTCTGTAAGTTTTATCCGCACAGATATAAAACTTATCTTTCAATGGAACTGCTTCATTAAGTTGTATATCGGAAATTTCAATCGGTTTCCCTTTCCTTCTTATTTCACCATACTCTATTCTCTTCCAGGCAATTGCAGCAGTTGGTTTTATCTCTTTTGTAATTGCTGTTTCGGGTGTTCTTCCCATTAAAAAAAGAAGAAGAGTATGCGCTCCTGCTATAGAAGATTTACTAAGTAAAACTCTTGAAGGTTTTTCTTCACTATGAGTGTAAGGAATATTCAATCCCATTCCGCCGGTTCCGCTTGTCCCTATCTTTATATATATATGTGTTCCAACTTCACTCATACTGCTGTAAAGAATTTGGATGTGCCTTATCAGCTGAGGGATATAAATAGTACAGAAAAGTTTTTCTATTTCATTTGTAAGTTCGTCATAACTTACTTTGTCCTCAATTGATTTTGAGATTGTTCTGTAAGATGAATAAACATCCTGGTATGCAATTGCTGTTGCAGTGTTAATGCAATCGATGATTATGTCAGGTTTGTATTCAGTTAAAAGTCTATAGATAGAAGAGCCGCTTAGAATATCTTTATTAAACTCTTCCATAATATCCTGCATTAAAATTTTTCTTTTTGCAGGATCATTTAAAATTGTTTGCCTGTTTTCATTTTTAAACTCATGTCTTACAAAAATATCTCCACCGTAAGGAATGAAATAATCTGATCCTTTACCTGGAAATTCTTCATTAAGTTTTTTAACTGCTTCTTCAGCTTCTGAAAGATGCAAAGATGTGATTATTATCCTTTTAGGATCTTCAGGAATTAGCTTCCTTGCTACTGCGCTCCCGACTAATCCAAATCCGCCAAGGACGAGAACAGTCTTATTTTGAATATCCATAACGTTTCCCCGTTATAATTATAAATACAATACATTAAACTTAATGGAAAGTTATTTGTGGGGCAATTTAATTCGCAATACTATATTTCTTTATTTAATTAAATTGCTTAACAAAAGGTGTATTGTTAAATTAAGATACTATTTTGGTTTATTAATTCAACTTGATATCCTGGAGCAAATGAAAGTAACAGATATACTTAAAAAAGACTTTATTATTTCCCAATTAAAGGGGAAACAAAAAGAAGAAGTTATAAATGAACTGATTGATCTTTTTAAACAAGATACTCGGGTTAATGATATTGAGAAAGTCCGCTCGGCAGTTCTTGAACGTGAAAAGATAATGTCAACAGGCGTCGGAAAAGGCTTTGCTATTCCCCACGGCAAGACAGATGGAATAAATGAAATAATTGCGGCATTCGGGAAAACTAATTCACCAATTGAATACCAGGCACTCGACAATAAACCTGTCAGTCTTGTTTTTCTTTTGATTGGAAAAGATAATCTTGTAAGCACGCATATTAAATTGCTTAGCCGTATTTCGAGAATGATGAACAAAGATGAATTCAGAGAAGGGCTGTTAAAAGCGAATTCTTCCGAAGAAATTTTTGAACTGTTTAAAAAAGAAGAAGAGAATTATTTTGAAGTGTGAACTTGTTTCTGGCTACTGGTGTAGCTGGTTACTGGTATGAGGTTGAACTACTTTAATAAATTTCAATAATAACTTAAACTTATGGGGTAAAAATATGAGCTATAAAAATCTGGAAATCTGGCAGCTTGCACGTGAACTTTCAATTTTAATTCATAAAATAACTTTAACCGAGCTACCTAAATTTGAAATGTATGAGGAAGGAAGCCAGATCAGGAGATCAAGTAAATCGGTAAGATCAAATATAGTTGAAGGTTACGGAAGAAGAATTTATGTTAATGATTATATAAAACATTTATAT
>Ga0075308_1000361_pt1 | contig 9644 bp, 5 predicted proteins | sample Joice_ThreeSqA_D_3_FD_120062 | JGI IMG/M metagenome (GOLD analysis project Ga0075308, IMG submission 120062) | Natural and restored wetland microbial communities from the San Francisco Bay, California, USA, that impact long-term carbon... | ecosystem: Environmental > Terrestrial > Soil > Wetlands ... | reverse complement strand
TCATAAGTTTTTAATGTCTTATAAGATTTTTCTAAAATTGCTGCGGATTCCGGTGTAATATCATACTTACCTGAAGCGAATGTTACACCTTCCAAAACCATTGGAACATTAATTTTAACAATGTCATCCTCAACATCAAGAGGATTAGTACCTCTCATAACTTCCGTGTAGTCAGAAACAGTACCACCGTCAGTATCCATATTTAATGGATCAGTCTTGTATTTAGTAACTTCATCGCCATCGCTTAATCCATCACCATCTGTATCAGCTTTTAATGGATCAGTCTTGTATTTAGCAACTTCATCACCATCGCTTAATCCATCACCATCTGTATCAGCTTTTAACGGATCAGTCTTGTACTTAGTAACTTCATCACCATCACTTAATCCGTCAGCGTCTGTATCAACTTTTAGCGGATCTGTTTTGTATTTATTAACCTCATCGCCATCACTTAATTCATCACCATCTGTATCAGCTTTTCCCGGACTAGTTGAGTATTTATTTACCTCTTCACCATCTTTTAGTCCATCATTATCACTGTCAGGATTTTTAGGACTTGTTGCATATTTATTAACCTCTTCACCATCATTTAAACCATCTCCATCGGTATCTGAATTATTATAGTCTGTGCCAAGTGCTTTTTCTTCTGTCTTGGTCAAACCATCTTTATCATTATCAGATATGCCCGAGCCACCGACAAAAGTTAATCCTACACCAACTGTTGCATAAGCATCTTTAGCTGCATCATTTGCATAGTAGTTCAAGTAGTCAGTAAGTGAGTAAGTAACGCCACCTGAGATATCTAATATTAGTGATTCAGAAAGTCCAATTTCGAACCCAACACCAAAAGGAATAATTCCCTTCCAGCCGCTCTCTTCAGAATTTTGTTGACTTATTGGAAAGTCTGTAACCTTATATCTTAATATCCCGACTCCTCCATATAGATAAGGATTAAATGTCTCTAATTTAAAAGGTCGAAGGATGAGTCTTAAATCTATTGGGATTAGTTCTGTTTGATAAAAATTATCTACGAAATCCAATCCTTGTATCTTTCCGTAACCCGCACCAATTTCCGTCTCAAGTGCATATGCCAGTTCAAACCTGTAAAACGCTCTCCCTAAGTAAGAAATTTTATAATCATTACTTTCATAAAATTCTGTAATTCCCAGTGTTCCATTAATTTGTAACCCAAACTTACTATCGTAATCTCGTGATTGAGCATTAGCCCGACTGCTAACGAGAGAAAAAAGTAGTGCTAGAAAAAAAGAAAAACAAATATTGTAAGTGATGTTTTTCATATTATTACTCCGCTTTTTATAAATTGTTTATTATTCCCATTTTTTATTTCCCTGATTGTACGATAAGAACACCATGTGCTTTTTTACCTTCTCTAAGTTTATAAAATATTTATTTATTTTCCTAATAGTTAAAGCCATTACTGTTTTTATTAGTTTACAAAAAACTCTTTAAATAATTCTAAATGAACCGTCCCGGAACTTTTTTTCGCATTATATCCAATACACTAAACAAAATTTTCATTAATTTACGCAAAGTAAATTTTCATTTTTTATAAAAACTGCAGGAGAACATTTCTTATGAGATATTCTAAACTAGTTTTTCTTTTGCTTTTTTTTAACATACCATCGTTAGCACAGCTCGGCTATACATTTGACAACCACAGCATAACCTTACCCGATACAACAATAAGATTAGATGCTTTTTCACTTCCTGTCCCCTCTGAAAAGGAAGATGTTAAAGCAGTTGGAATGGGAAAAACGCAGATAGCAAATGGAAAAGATTTTAATGCAATGATGTATAATCCTGCATTGCTCAGTAGAAAAAGATTTTCAATCGATGCTTTAATTGTAGGTGTAAGCCTGCCTCCTAAAACTTATGATGCCGCTAATTATTTAGTTAATCACTTAGATGAATTTAAAAATGCAGTCTCTCTTAAAGAGGTCTGGGCAGGAATTGATGACTTTAATAATGCAGTACAAAACAATGATTTTAACCAGGAACTTACAGCCTTGAAAAGGATACAGGAAGGAATGAGATTTCCAAAAGAGATACTGGATAAAGTGGTTGGTTCAACAGACAATCCAACAACTCACGGGATAAGAATTATTCCTGCATTTTCTTTACAAATAAATAATTTCGGATTTACACTTTACAGCGTTGCACAATCAGCTTTTGAAGTTGAACAAAGTCCTGTAATTGATGCTTTACTTGCTGTTCAGCTTCCCGAGGATTTAACTGATCCCCAACAAGTTGCTAATGCAATATTGTCTATGGAAGGAATTCTTCAGCCAATACAGGAATTGGACAATTTTGATGATGCTTTACCTGTGGCTTATTCCCTTTCTTATGTTGATCTGGTTGGTGCGCTCGGTTATTCCTATGATGTTACGCCAAGTCTCAGTATCGGCGCTAATCTCAAAGTTATTCACAGGAGATTTTCTGCAAAAAGAATTCTATTCAAAGAATATGAAAACATTCTAAATATATTAAAGAGAGATCTTAATGAATACATAACCGGAGTTACGCTCGATATTGGCGGATTATATAAATTTCCTAATGGAACAGAAGTCGGTTTATCAATTCAGAATATAGTTCCCGTACAAAAAATCACATCTACACTTACAGCAGATTTTGCTTATACATATTTTGATTACGAGAGAAATGCCCAGGGTCAAAAAGTAGTTAATGGTCAGGGTGATACTGTTCTCCAATCTATAAACCAACCTGTAAAAGTAGAATGGCCGTTCGATCTTAAACTGCCGATGATAATAAACATTGGAGCGACTCACCCGGTTACAGAAAACTGGGATATATCTCTCGATTGGGCTGATATTGCAAAACAAGATGATATTAGATTTGTTGATTATGCGGAAAGATTCAGAATAGGAACAGAATACAGGCTGGATGCAATAAAAGAAAAACTTGGCGTTGCCTTCAGAGTTGGAATGGCGGATGAAAGATTTACTGGCGGCATCGGATTTAATTTGTATAAAGCACTTCAGATCGATGGAGCTTATGCTTATGATAATTATGTAGAAGCATATTCTTATTATGCTCAAATAAAACTCGGCTGGTAATCAAGAATTTGAAAACCATATGTTTCCGATGGGGAATGGTAAAGCATTTTTAAAAATTTCCTGATTATATAATGATGAACTCATTTTTTTAAGAACAAGTTTATAACTTGTCGCTAGCTTCGGTCAATTATAAATCGGATGCGATTTATCAACTATCAATCTTCCGCAATTAGAATAATGGGAAATTTTATACACCCACTATTTTTTTCATAGTTACTATTATTTAAAAATCCTATTTTCACTCTAGTTTTTTCACAAAAAACTTTTATTGACAGTACATGGGAAATAGTGCTCTGTTGTTGTTCATAAAGGCAATGCTATACAATTTGTTGAAACTGTAACTATACTTAAAGGTTCTTTTTCAGTTCTGGTTATGATAGGACAATAAAAACCGATGGCTTAATTATTAGCAGTTCTGGATTATTCAAATGGTTAAATACAATAGTAGAAAATAATATAGTACATTTTGTTGCTAACCATATAAAATTAGAATATATAGACGCCAGTCTATTCCAAAGCGAACCGATAGTAACTAGACTTTCAGGTCTTTCATCATCGCTTATGAATTATTCATTTAATTGATTTTTTAATCTTGTATTGTAGGGACAGGTCTGTGACTTGTCCCGCTTATTATTAGAACATTTAAATCTTTCTTTTACTATTAACCCGAAATTCCTTATTCTTCCCTACCAAAAAAATCCGTTTAATAAATCTGCGATAACAATATGAAAAAACTACTCAAACAAGTAGCATCCTATAGTGCTGAATATCTTTCATCGCTCAAAGAAAGAAGGGTCGGTCCTTCTGAAGAAGACCTTAAGCTTCTTGAAAAACTCGATCTTCCTTTAAAAGATGAATCTACAGATCCGGAAGAAATAATTAAACTACTTAATGAAGTTGGTTCAAAAGCAACAATAGGAATTTCTGGCGGAAGATTTTTTGGTTTTGTAATAGGAGGTTCTCTCCCTGTAACTGTTGCTGCAAGCTGGTTAAATACAGTATGGGATCAAAATGCAGGATTGTTCGCCGGTTCTCCAATAGGAACAGTACTGGAAGAAGTAAGCCTAAAATGGCTGCTCGATATTTTTAATCTGCCCAAAGATAGTGCAGGAGCCTTTGTTACAGGAGCAACAATGGCAAACTTTACTTCTTTATCTGCAGCAAGAAATTACTTGTTGCAAAAACAAGGCTGGGATGTTGAGTCTGATGGATTATTTAATGCTCCCCCAATTAATGTTATAGTCGGTGAAGAAGCTCATCCAACTCTTTTCAGAGCGTTGGGTCTCTTAGGATTAGGTAGGAAAAGAGTAATTACTGTTCCTGCCGATAACCAGGGTAGAATGAGATTGGATAAGCTGCCGAAAATAGTTGGACCAACTATTTTATGTACTCAGGCAGGCAATGTAAACACTGGTTCATTTGATCCGATTAAAGATATTTGTAATACTTTTAATGGTAATAATGTATGGATCCATGTTGATGGAGCTTTCGGATTGTGGGCGGCAGCAACATCATCTAAAAAATATTTAACAGAAGGAATTGAACTTGCAGATTCCTGGGCAACTGACGCACACAAATGGCTTAATGTTCCTTACGACAGCGGTTTAGCATTTGTTAAACATTCAGAATCACTGAGATCGGCTTTATCCTTAACTGCTCCTTATCTTCCCCAAGGAGAACATAGAGAACCTTCTCAATTTGTTCCCGAATTATCAAGAAGATCAAGAGGCGTTGAAATATGGACAGCATTATATTTTCTTGGTCTTAAGGGTTTATCTGAGATGATAGAAAGAACTTGCAGGCATGCAAAAAGATTTGCAGAAGGACTTAGCAAAGCTGGATATCAAATTCTGAATGATGTTGTTATTAACCAGGTTCTTGTTTCTTTTGGAAATGCAGAAACAACAAACAAAATTATTTCCGAAATTCAAAATGATGGAACTTGCTGGTGTGGTGGAACCATCTGGCAAGGAAAAACAGCTATGCGAATAAGCATTTCTTCATGGGCTACTACAGAAGAAGATGTTGAAAGAAGCCTTGAAGCGATGATAAGAATTGCAAAGAAACATATTTAATATTGTAGGGACACAGCACGCTGTGTCCCTACTGAAAAATTTATAACACCGAAAGAAAATCCTTAATTATCTTACCAAGCTGGTCAAATTCAATAAGGAATGCATCGTGTCCATATTTAGAAGTTATAGTTTTATATTCTGATTTTGGAATAAGCGATGCTATTTCTTTCTGTTCATGTTCTGGATAGAGAACATCCGTTGAAATCCCAACACAAAGAGTTTTTGGTTTAATACCCCCTAAAACCTCACTTAAATCTCCCCTATCCCTTGAAACATCATGAAGGTCCATTGCATAAGTTATATATAAATAACTAGTTGCATCAAAACGATCAACTAATTTCTGTCCCTGGTATGAGAGATAACTTTCAATTTGGAATTTCTCTTTCTTTGTAAAAACATTATTGCCATTACTTAGAAAATCTCTCGCAAACCTGGTATCAAAAGAAATGTCACTTCTATATGAAATCATTGCCGTTTCTCTTGCTAGTGCAAGGCCTTTAGTTGGCTGCTCCTTATAATTCCCTTCATTCCATTCAGGATCATTTAAAATTGCATCTCTGGCAATTTTATTTAATGCAATACACCAGGGAGAATGCTTTGCAGCAGTTGCAATCGGAATTGTTGACTCAACAAAATCAGGATACATTAAAGCCCACTCAAGAACCTGCATTCCTCCAAGTGAGCCACCTGAAATAGTTTTCAACTTTGTGACTCCCAAATACTTCAACAATTTATACTGAACATTAACCATATCTCTTACAGTTATGACTGGAAAATCGAGATTATAAAGTTCACCTGTCTCAGGATTTATACTTTTAGGCCCGGTTGTTCCATAACATCCAGACAAAAAATTTGAGGAAATGATAAAGTATTTTTGTGTGTCAAAAACTTTTCCTTCACCAATTAGGGGATCCCACCATCCTTTTTTAGTAAGAAACATTTTATTGTATTTGTAAAGAAATTCATACTCCTGAGAATTATTAAGTTCTTCTTCAGTAACAATACCTGCTGCATGAGAATTTCCTGTTAATGCGTGACAAACTAAAATTGCATTGTCACCATTTTCATTTAAAGTACCATAAGTTTGATATGCGACTTCAACTTCTTCCAGTTTTTTTCCTGATTCAAGCAGCAATGGATTTTCTTTGCTAAAAAGTTTTACAAAATTTGTCTTTGCTTCTATTTCAGTTTTTAGAACTACATTCATCAGTTCCTCAAATATTTGATTCCGTAGCACAGACTTAATAATCTGTGCTACGTTTTTTAATTATTATTAAGCTGTTACCGGAGAATTAACAGCAGCCTTAATAGCTATATCGAAGTCTTCAATTATATCATCAATATGTTCTATTCCTACAGAAACACGAACTTGTTCTGGAAGAACACCAGCATCTTTCTGCTCGTTTTCAGCAAGCTGCTGATGAGTCGTAGATGATGGATGAATTACAAGGGTTTTTGCATCTCCAACATTAGCGAGAAGACTTGAGAGCTTAACATTATCTATAAATGCTTTCCCTGCTTCTGCTCCGCCTTTAATTCCAAAAGAAAGAATTGAGCCAAAAAATCCTTTTCTTAAATATTTCTTTGCACTTTCGTTATATGGATGGCTTTTCAGACCAGGATACCATACCCATTCTACATTAGGATTTGCTTCGAGCCACTCTGCAAGTTTCAAAGCATTGCTGTTATGCCTTTCAATTCTTAAAGAAAGAGTCTCCAATCCTTGTAAAAATAAAAATGCATTAAAAGGACTTAACGCCGGACCAAGATCGCGCAATCCTTCAACTCTTGCTCTTATAATAAAAGCAATATTTCCAAATTGTGAACCTTTTCCGAATACTTCATTGAAGTTTAATCCATGATAACCAGGAGACGGTTCTGTAAAGATCGGGAAATTTCCATTGCCCCAATCAAAGTTTCCTGAATCGACAATAATTCCGCCAATTGAAGTTCCGTGTCCGCCAATCCATTTTGTAGCAGAAGCAACAACTATATCTGCTCCATGTTCAATTGGTCTTACCAGAAAACCTGCTGCCCCAAAAGTATTATCCACGATTAATGGAATACCATGACGATGAGCAACTTCGGCTATTGCTTTTAAGTCAGGAACATTTAATCTGGGGTTACCGATAGTTTCTAAATAAAGAGCTTTCGTTTTAGGATCGATCAACTTTTCAAACTCTGCCGGATCATCGCCCTCGACAAATTTTACATTTATCCCCAAACGTGGTAAAGTAACTTTAAATTGATTGTAGGTACCGCCATAAAGAAGACTTGTGGAAACAATATTTTCTCCGGCTTGTGCAATTGTAGTAACTGCAAGAAGCTGTGCCGCCTGTCCTGAAGCTGTAGCAAGTCCTGCAACTCCGCCTTCGAGAGCCGCAACTCTTTTCTCAAAAACATCCGTTGTCGGATTCATTATCCTTGTATAGATGTTACCAAACTCCTGCAAACCGAATAAAGAAGCTGCGTGTTCAGCATTCTTAAAATTGTAGGATGTTGTTTGATAAATCGGAACCGCCCTTGCATTTGTTGTCGGGTCGGGCTCCTGTCCTGCATGAAGCTGTTGTGTTTCGAACCTGTAGGTTCTTTCTTTTCCGTTTGTACTCATAACTTCTACTCCTTTGTATTTAGTTATTGGTTATTATTTTTTTTACTCAAGCCTTATCAAAAAAAAACCTCTCCGGGAAGATTCCGAAGAGGTTTTAAAAACATCTTCTCTCATCTTTCCCACAATTTCTGTAATACAGAACGGGGCAGGATTTAGCACCTAACCTCAATTGTTATTTTGAGTGGTTGCCAAGGTTTCACAGGGCCTGTTCCCTCAACCTTTCTCGATAAGAGCTTCGAGTATAAATTATGTCAAAAAACTAAAAAGCCCTTTCGATTGGTTCGGAAGGGCTTGTGTAATCTTTATTTAAGAACTCAGCAAGTGTCCTTCCGGTATGATTTGCAAATCATACAGCAACAACACATTGCCATTTTTAATTTCTTGTCTGTATTTATTTTCAAGTTTTTCATCTGTTAAACTTAAATATATATTTAATATTCTCCCGTGTCAAGACATATCTGAAAAATAATTAATTTATTGAAAGTAAATAATCTTTAACTTCTTTGTACTTGTCAGGGAGATGGACAGATTTCTTCTCTCTCTTCAAACATTCCTTCAATCTTTCAGGAATATCAATTTCAATTCCCAGAGCAGAATTAACAATATCCATAAACTTAGAAGGATGTGCGGTTTCAAAAGTTATAATGAGATTATCTTTTCCATATCTTTCTAAATAATCTTTAGAAGCAAGATAACCTACTGCACCGTGCGGATCTATCACATAATTATACTTTTCATAAACTTCTTTTATACCAGAGATAGTTTGTCCATCATTATAACTTTTTGAAAAGATAATTTTTTGAACATGCTCTAAATCATTTCCATATAAATCAACAATTCTTGAAAAGTTACTTGGATTACCGACATCCATTGCATTTGATAAAGTTCTGATTGGAGGTTTGGGATCAAGCCTTCCTGTTTTTAAATATTCTGCAAAAACTTTGTTGCTGTTTACTGCAGCAATAAAATGTTCAATATTTAATCCCATTTCCTTAGCAAACAATCCTGCTGTAAGATTACCGAAATTACCGCTTGGTACACAGAATATTATTTTCTTTCCAAACTTCTTTACTTGCTTAAAAGCATTTAGATAATAAAAAGATTGAGGAATTAATCTCGCTATGTTTATCGAATTAGCAGAAGAAAGTCTTAGTTTCTCATTTATATCTTTATCAACAAATGCAGATTTAACAAGTTTCTGACAATCATCAAAAGTTCCTGCAATTTCTAGAGCAGTAATATTTTTACCGAGAGTTGTAAGCTGCTTTTCCTGTATCTCGCTTATTTTTCCCGAAGGATAAAGTATAATGACTTTGATTCCTTTAGTTTCGTAAAAACCATTGGCAACAGCACTGCCTGTATCTCCCGAAGTAGCTACAAGAATAATTAATTCTTTATCGTTATCCTTATTGAAGTATGAAAACGTTCTTGCCATAAATCTTGCACCAAAATCTTTGAATGCAAGAGTCGGGCCGTGAAATAACTCAAGTATAAAATGATTATCATTTAATCTTATAACAGGCGCATCAAAATTTATTGCGTCACGAATGATTTTTTCTAGATCGTTTTCCTTTATTTCATTATTGATAAAACCTTTAGCAATTTCAATTGCAATTTCTTGGAAAGATCTTGATTCAATGTTCTCAATAAAATTCTCATTAAGGTGTGGAATGGAAGCAGGCATAAATAAACCGCCATCTTCACTTAAGCCCTTTAAAACAGCTTCTCTAAAAGATACTTTTAAGGATTTGTTATTCGTGCTGTAATAGTGCATTACTTTGCCGAAAGAATTTTAGGTCCCCGTTTATTTATCCCCGAAACATAGATATCCGATTCTATATCAATTTTATCGAGAATATTTTT
>Ga0075308_1000357_pt1 | contig 9759 bp, 5 predicted proteins | sample Joice_ThreeSqA_D_3_FD_120062 | JGI IMG/M metagenome (GOLD analysis project Ga0075308, IMG submission 120062) | Natural and restored wetland microbial communities from the San Francisco Bay, California, USA, that impact long-term carbon... | ecosystem: Environmental > Terrestrial > Soil > Wetlands ... | reverse complement strand
TTTTGAACTACCCAGCTTCCATAACTCTGAACATATCCGGAAGTTAGTGTTTTACCTCCAACTGTCATAATAGAACTTGTTCCCAGTTTTGCAGTTAATGCAGCGACACTCATTGGATTTCCATTTGGAACAAATCCATAAGTATCAGCATCGCCTTTAGTGTAGGAAGCATTGTCACGCACAGTCCACTCATTTCCTAAATCATAGTCAAAATTTAGTCCGCTAACAGTACCTTTCCATCCACGTCCGTTTGAAAAATCAAATGTAGCACTGTCGCCCTGTGCATTTATTCTTAATGTACGGTAGCGAGTTGCATTTCCAAGCGGGGAAAAAGTTCCAAGATCATTTCCTATTCCTAATGCCATAGGAAGTATCCATTGTCCATTATCATCAGTATATCTTGAAAATACATTTGCAGATCCTTTATCAAACACTTTAGTAAGCTGTATGGTAAATTGTTGACCGTTTTCGGCATTAAACTGTGTACTTCTTATTCCCGGAGAAGTTCTATAATATCCACCTACCATATAATAAAATTTATTCGCAATTGGACCACTTAATACCCCATCTACTCTTTGTGAACCATAATCTGAAGTTGAGTATTTAACCCTTCCTTTAGTTATATCCGTTCCTCTTATTAAATTAAAGTTAGTTGTTAAACCTGCTTCTCCATTTGAAAATACCGAACTCGGACCACCTCTTAGTGCTTCTGTTGATGCAATAGTTTCATCAACCCGAAACAGTGTACTTTGTTCCAGAAAAGAAAGGGTTTCTGTACCATAAATGGGCGCTCCGTTTATAGAGAATGTAACAAAGGGTGCATCGCCACCAGAAGGTAATCCTCTTACCATAATGTTTGCTCCTGCAACTCCTCCAGTGCTTTCTGACCATACTCCGGGTACTATATCCAAAACGGCTGCTGTACTTGGCGGTGACAGTTGTTCTAACTCACGGGGTGATATTGTTGTTATTGCAAAACTTGCATCCTTCTTTTTTATTCCCGAACCACCCGCAGTACCAGTTATTACCACATTCTCCATTTGTAAAACATCCTCTTCCAGTGTAGCATTTTGTACAAGCTCTCCACTAGATACAGTAACACTGAACTCCTGAGTTTTATATCCAACTGCGCTTACAATAAGAGTGTAACTGCCGGCAGGAATATTTTTAATAGAGTAATTACCGTTGAAATCAGTTGCAGCACCTGTGTTAGTTCCTTTTATGAACACATTAGCCCCGATTACAGCATCACCATGGGAATCTGTTACTGTTCCCTTCATTGATCCCTGGGCAAAGGCAATATTACAAAATAAAGTAATTGTTATTACAAACATGATAGTCCGCAATAACGGAATTGTGAATTTATTACACATATTTCCTCCAATATATATTATTAATAACCGGAAAGTTATAAGGAATGTATATCCGGATTTTATTCACAGACAGCTATATGTATTACAATTACAACATATTCACCAAATATTGTTATACAATTTGCTTCTCCCCTGTTCCGCGGCAAAAAGCTAAATAACTATGTTACGACAGATAATTTAAGCTTGCCCGCTTATCCTAAAATTTTAACTTAAGTATATAATATTAAATACACAAGTTTATAGATCACAAATCAGTTTTTACAAATTCTTTACCCTTAAATGTGTTTAAATTCATTTTTATTTCATTCCTGCTAAAAATTTAATATCTTCAAAAATTATTTAAATAAATTATAACCTCCCGAGGGTATGATGCAGAACTATAAAGTAAAGCTGTCACTCTATATAAATTATTTTGTAATAGGATTAATGCTCAACAGTGTAGGCATTGTAATATTACAGGTGATAATTCATTACAATGTTAGTGCAAGCGGTGCAAGTGTACTGGAAGCATTTAAAGATTTATCTATTGCAATATTTTCCTTCCTGCTGGCTTCCTACATCCCAAAGTATGGTTATAAAAAATCGATGCTAACTGCTTTGCTTGTTGTAACTGCCGCTTCATTAGGTATGAGATTCTTCGACGGTTTCTTAATGTCGAAAATACTTTTTGCTGCAACAGGTTTCAGCTTTGGATTAATTAAAGTCTCCGCATATTCAACTGTTGGATTAATTACCGAGAACTCAGATGAGCATGCAAGTGTTATGAGTGTACTGGAGGGAATTTTCCAGGTGGGCGTTCTTTCCGGCTACTGGATATTTGGTTTTTTTATTGGAGATGGAGACCCAACTTCCCGCGGCTGGCTAAATACATATTGGGTATTGGCAGTTCTTTGCCTAATAGCTTTTTTCAATTTATTAACAGTAAAATTAGATGAAAGCGAAGTTCAAAAGAAAGAAGAAAAATTTTCTATCGTTCATGAATTTGTTGAGATGCTTGCATTAATCCGGTTTCCGCTTGTATTAGTTTTTATACTAAGTGCATTTCTTTATGTACTGATCGAACAAAGTATCCAAACCTGGCTGCCTACTTTTAACCAAAGTATACTTCAACTGCCTAATTCTATAAGCGTTCAGATAGTCAGCATTTTTGCTGGTGCTATTGCATTTGGCAGAATTGCCAGTGGTTACTTTATTAAAAAATTTTCATGGATGCGAGTTCTAACTACAGTTATAATATGCGCGATGCTGCTTGTAATATTCGTTCTACCAATTACTAAAGGAATTAAAGTTGGTTCAATAAATAGTTGGACCGAGGTTCCCTTAGCAGGATTCTTACTTCCTATGATCGGACTTTTTCTTGGTCCTATTTATCCTGCATTAAATTCTTCCATCTTAAGTATTCTTCCCAAACACAGGCAAAGTGCAATGAGCGGACTTATAGTTATCTTTTCTGCTCTCGGTGGTACAACCGGTTCCCTAATCACAGGGTATATCTTTGGTCACTTCAGTGGGCAGACTGCATTTTATTTTTCACTTGTACCAATGGGAATTTTATTTACAGTACTTTTCTTCTATAGTAATATCAGAAAGAAATTCAGATTCGAGGAATTTTAAAATGATCTCGCAAAAAAAAGATTTTATACAATTATCGGGAGAACTCTATACAGCAGTGCAATCATCAGGAATATTTAGAGATTCAAAAACTTTTGTGGATTCCATTCCCAAAAATGACCCGGAATTAATAACTGAGCTTTTCAAGAATGAAAAAAATAAACAAAATTTTAACCTAAAAATTTTTGTGGAATCTCATTTTAACATTCCATCAGAATTTGAAGAAAAAATTATTCTCCCCGATAAAAGAAGCATGAAAGAGCATATAAAACTATTGTGGAACATTTTGAAAAGAGATGCACTTTCAGATGTAAATAAAAACGGGACGCTTATTCCAATCCCAAAGCCATATATAATTCCGGGAGGAAGATTCAGAGAGATTTATTACTGGGATAGCTATTTCACAATGCACGGACTTCTTGCCGATGGTGAGATTGAAACTGTTCAAAATATGACCGACAACTTTTCTTATTTAATAGATGAAATCGGTTTCATCCCAAACGGAAACAGAGTTTATTATTTATCGAGATCACAACCTCCATTTTTTGCGGCTATAATAGACTTGGTTTGTAAATTTAAAAACGATTACAACTGGGGAATAAAATATTTACAGAAACTCGAAAAGGAATATGAATTCTGGGGCGGTAATTCCAGTGATCACGTTGTTAAACTCCCCGATGGGAATAAATTAAACAGGTATTATGATCCCGAAGAATTACCCAGAGAAGAATCCTATTTTGAAGATATTCAAACAGTAAAAAATTTATTCGGTGAAGAAAAAGTAAAACTGTATAAGAATATAAGAGCCGCCTGTGAATCGGGGTGGGATTTTTCCAGCAGATGGTTTGTAGATAAAAATAATTTATCAACCTGTATCACTTCAGATATTCTCCCCATCGATCTTAATAGTCTTTTATTTTTTGAGGAAAGTTTAATTTCAAAATTAAATAATATTAATGGAGATAGAATCAAAGCTCAGAAATTTTTCGATTTAGCACAAACCAGGAAAGAGCTGATCAATAAAATCTTTTGGAATGAAAATGAAAAATTTTATTTTGATTATAACTGGCAAGAGCAAAAAAGAACAAATGTTTGTTCGCTTGCAGCTTGTTATCCTCTTTATTTTAAGATTGCAGAAAAAGAAATGGCAGAATCTGTAAAAGAAAAAATTGAAATTGATTTCTTGAGAGACGGCGGAGTACTAACAACATTAAATTTTACCGGTCAGCAATGGGATGCCCCAAATGGATGGGCGCCACTTCAATGGATTATAATTAAAGGTTTGCGAAATTATGGATTCAATAAACTTGCAGACAAAATTAAAAAGAGATGGCTTACTTTAAACGAAAAAGTATTTAACAGAACCGGTAAAATGTTTGAGAAGTATAATGTTAATGATATTTCTTTACATGCAGGCGGCGGCGAATATCCTTTGCAGGACGGTTTCGGCTGGACAAACGGAATTGCAAGTGCTTTGTTAAATAATCTTGATGAAGAAAATTCTTAATTTCTAAATTTTGAGTACTGAATCAAATAAGTTATAACATTGTGAAAACCTCAATCAGTTATTATTAAAACATAAAGCACCCTTTCAAAAGTATTATTTAAGTAGAATCATTTTTTTTGTTTCTACAAAATTTCCTGAGCGAAGTCGGTAGAAATATATCCCCGCTGGTAAGTTAGTTGCATTGAACATTATTTCATATTCCCCTATAGATTTGAATTCGTTAACCAGAGTTTTCAATTCTCGTCCTAAAATATCATAAACCTTCAGTGTCGTAGCTCCAGGTGATGCAATTTGAAAGCGAATTAAGGTAGATGGATTAAAGGGATTAGGAAAATTCTGGTTAAGAGAAAACCTAATTGGGTTTAAAAGTGGAGATAAACCAACAGGAACAAGATCAGTAGAACCAGTTAAAGATACGACCTGAGAGATTCTTTCATTTTCCTTATTCCACTGTATATAGAGATCATCAGAATAATCTTTAACCGACTCTGGCTTAAATGATACTTCTATGGTACCGGTACCGTTCGGGGGAATTGTAATTGGAAGGGATGTATTTACGTAAAAAGCAGAATCCCTGTTAAGTATTCTATTAATTTCAACTTCCAGGTTTGAATTGTTTATTATGGCAACTGATTTTGTTAGCGAATCACTGATTTGAACAAGTCCAAAAGATAATGTATCCTGATCTGCTACAAAAAGATTGGTCTTCCAGTCGTGTTTTAGAGCGCGGTAATTTACTAATGTATTATCAGCAAAAGACATAGAAAGCGCGACATTTCCTTCTGCAGTAAATTCAGTAACAGCAGTTCCTGGAAACCATCCCCACCCAACAAGTGTATTTCCATCTTGTAATCTTTGACTGCTTCCCATCGCAACGGAAAACGTAAGCGGATTGTTTTTATATTCGCTGACTAATGTTGCTGTTTTATTTATTTGGTCAATTTGATACTCAACAGCCCAGGAAAAAGGAGGACTATGAAGATTACCATTATCAAACAGAGTATAATTCCCGTTAGGTAATCTCCTTATGTGATGCTGATGAGAAAAACCAATGGAATCATTCAAAAAAGTAAATTGATTATTTTTACAATATTGTCCACCCCATCGCCATATAATATCTCCCGTCTCTCTATCTATCTTTGTAATTTCATCTAAATGCCTGCTTGAGACCAGGAGGTTTCCATCGGTATCTATCTCAATGGCATTACCGTGAACATAATCGATTAGTGGCTGTGTTAGATCAATATCTGGAGCTGCATCGGTAATCTTAAAATGATCCCAACTTCTCCATTCAAACACCACATTTGCATTCCCAACTAATTCCTCTAGTATTAAACCAATTACTGTAGCGTTCGAATCACCCCCAGTAACAACCGTATCCATCGCAACTTGCTGATAGTCATAACCCATTAGTAGTGTATGATGATTTTCAAAGACCAAACATTCATGTTCATCTGTTCCGTAACCATTCCACATATAGATGCTATCAATAATATTATATGAACTATCCATAAAATATTCAAATCGATTATAGTAACTAAGCTCTCCTGTAGATTCTACATCAAAATTAGAGGCTCTTCCATTGAGCGTTCTTCTATAAAAAACAGGGACTCCATAATTATCTGTTATTATTAAATAATTTGGTGAGTTTTGATTATTAAACGCAAAGGGTGCTAGGAAAATGTATCCGGGCACCGGGCTATTTAAGGAATCAACTATAATTTCAGGAAAATCTGTGGGGAGACTATCATACTGTATGGTATATGTCTTGCGACTGAGATTACTTTGGGATTTATTATTTGTCGGATTATACGAATTATTGTTTAAATGATTATAGATTTCAGAATATTTTTTGTAATTATATTTTACTGTTTTGTTTAAATTTATTTCCTCAGTTTCAAAAGAATATTGTAGTTCTGGAGCTATACTACCCGAAACTGTCTTTAAGCCTTTATTTAATTTAATAGTAACAAGTTCTCCCTCGGCAAAAGGTTTATACGGTTTAAATGTTAATGTCCTGTCATTCTCAAATAAATTCATTTCTCCGTTATGGATACCACTTTTACTTCCTGACACAATCAGACAATTATCAAACTCATAGTTATTAAATGCCTCTCCCAATCTTACAATTATTGTAGTCTCAACAGAATTTAGTTTTGAGTTAGGAACAGGGAAAAGATATTGAAACTTTTCTGTATTTAGATTTTGTCCTCTCGTTATTGATATAAGTGCTAAAGAATATATGAAAGAAAAGACAACAATCTTAAAAAAGAGTTTTGTATAGAGTAACATAGCTGAGAACTCCCGTCGATAAAAGTTATGTTTTAACTTCAACTCTCAAAATTAGTTATTTGTAATTGTCAATCTAATGGTAAAGATTATAATAAAAAAGAAGTAACAATAAATACTTCTTAAAGGGAGAAATTGACGCTTTTGAAATTAAAGAATTAAATATTAGATCTTATTTACTAAAAATTGTGAACTTGAATAGATTTTTCAAAGACTCCATAGTGAAGTCTTGCCTGTGCCTCCAATACTAAATTGTATGAGGGTAAAATTTTAGTCGATATGTCACTAATAAGTTAGTTCCATTCACTAATGTATATTGTTGTGAATTACCTTACAAAAAATCTATTGTAAAAAATAAAGGAAGAATACTATGTCAACATCAAAATTTTCTAAAATGGCTCTAATAATATCTTCAAAATTAGCTCTAATAATTTTTATAGCTTTCATTTCAATTTTTTCCGGCTGCAGTAAATACGACTCGTCATCAAACTCTTACGGCAACAATAATAACAACAATATACCTGGAGCAAATGAAGTATTCATCCAGGGTAATTCATTTTCGCCGGCTAGCAAGACTATTGCAGTAGGAACTACAATTAAATGGACAAATTATGACGGTTATGCTCATACTGTTACAAGCGGTGCACCCGGTTCTGCATCGGGTTTGTTCGATTCAGGTAATATTGCATCTAACGGTACGTTCAGCTATACTTTCGATCAGGAAGGAACATTTAATTATTTTTGTAAAATTCACAATTCTATGAGGGGAACCATAACTGTTCAATCATCAGGTTATAATCCAAAGAGATAAAAATAACTTTAAATTTTTGTTAGAATCTGTCAAGATTTATATCCTCCCACGATGAAGGATCATCTAGGGATTCTAAATGAGTAAATATTGTAACACCCGGCAATACTTTTCTAATATCAGCTTCTATATTCTCCAGTAATTGATGACTATGGTCTACCGTCCACTCACCAGGAACAAGTACATGAAGTGAAACAAACTGCCGTGCACCCGATTGACGAGTACGTAACGCATGGAATTGTATCCCTTTCTGAATATAGGGTTCTAATGCTTTTAATATTAAACCTTGTTCGTCAGCCGACAAAGCAGTATCCATCAACCCCCGTACAGATTTGCGTATGATGCGAATCCCGACCCAAACAATATTAGCAGCTACTAAGATCGCAAAGATTGGGTCTAATCTTTCCCAGCCAGTAATTGCTACAGCACTAACTCCGATAAGTATACCTGCCGATGTCCAAACATCAGTCAACAAGTGCTGTGCATCGGCTTCAAGAGTGATGGAGTGATGCTGTTTACCAGCGCGCATCAAGATAGCTGCAACAGCCAGGTTTATCAGAGAGGCAATAACAGAAATTGCTAATCCGAGCTTAATTTGTTCGAGAGGTCTTGGATTTATAAGTCTCGGAATAGCCGTGATACAAATACTAAGCGCAGCAATTAATATCAACATCCCTTCTACCCCGCTCGAAAAGTATTCTGCTTTACTATGTCCATAAACATGATCTTCATCGGCAGGGCGAGCAGCTATGGTTAACATTGCGAGTGCCATAAGAGCCCCAATAAGATTTACAATTGATTCCAAGGCATCCAACAATAATCCAACCGAATCCGTCAATAAAAACGCAATGGTTTTTAGAGCAATCGTAACTATAGCGGCACCAACTGAAAGCCAGGCAAAATGAGTAAGTGGTCTGTATTGTTTAAAATCGGTTCTCATAACCTTGTCAGCAATTCTTCTAAAATTTAAGAATACAAAAAATAATATATTCTAACTTAGAATTTTATTTCAAATAAATTTAATAATACTAAATCGAATATTATTAAAACAATTCTGGATAAAAGAACAAGAAAATCATTTTGGACTCAAAAGATGAGACTGGGAAATCAATAACTGCAGAACAGGCCGAATACTATCAGGGGACTTGTAGTCCCCTAAGAAATCATTTAATAAGTATCATCTTTCTGGTAAGAGAGAAGTTCCCTGCCGTTATTTTATAGAAGTAAATTCCACTGGGGAGATTCAATGCATTAAACTGAACTTGATAATATCCTGCATCTTTTTCCTCATTTATAAGTGTATTTACTTCTTCTCCTATAAGATTATAAACTCCTAAAACCACAAAATTTTTCTGGGGAATAGAAAAGTTTATTGTTGTTGAAGGATTAAAAGGATTTGGAAAATTCTGTTCAAGAATATATTTATTAGGGATCAATTCTTCTTCTTCCGAGATCCCGGTTACATTAGGCCACTGAACATCAGTAAAGCTGGTATTGTGTGTAAAGTCTTCAATGACATCTCCCGTATCACTATTAAAAGTCAACCTCCAGGCGTGGTCAGTTGGAGGAGAATTATATACGCCGTCACCATTAAAATCAGCGTAAAAATCTATGTTATAGTCATGTCCCAATTCAAATTCGGGAATGTAGACTGAAAAATTTGGAACAAGAATCTTCGGTAAAGTATACCTTCCTATTTCCATCTGATTATCCTGTTGAACAACCCTTAGTTGGAATAACTGACCTATGTGAGGATTCATTGATATCAAATTAACGGTCAAAAGATATTTCCATTTTATATCAGTAAAAGTAGTATTGTGTGTGAAATCAACTGTCGCGTCTCCGTCCGTATCAGTAAAATTAATCTCCCATGCGTGATCAGCTGGGGGAGAATCATAAATTCCATTTTTATTTAAATCAGCATAAAATTGAACTTTATATTCTGTATTCAATATTAATCCTACAACATGAACCTGGAAATCTGCTGTAGGTATAGAAGGTATCTTAATTCTTCCAATCTCTACACCTGTGTTATCATCTTCTACCCTTAGCTCCAACATTTGACCTATGTGTGGAGTCATATCAGAAAAGTTAACTGTTAATACATAAGGCCACGCTATATTGGTAAAGGTAGTATTGTGAGTAAAGCTTATTGTATCTCCGCCTGCTTT
>Ga0075308_1000353_pt1 | contig 9857 bp, 10 predicted proteins | sample Joice_ThreeSqA_D_3_FD_120062 | JGI IMG/M metagenome (GOLD analysis project Ga0075308, IMG submission 120062) | Natural and restored wetland microbial communities from the San Francisco Bay, California, USA, that impact long-term carbon... | ecosystem: Environmental > Terrestrial > Soil > Wetlands... | reverse complement strand
GGAAAAAGCCGATCTTCCACTGATTGGGCAGCAAAAATTGTTTTGAATTTATAACTACGATTTGAATATTCATATCTCCTCCTTGTTGTTTAATCTTAACAAACAAATCTTAGTTTGAGGCAATTAAGGTTTCATAAGTTATTCAAACCGGTTCAATATTAACTGTTTTTTACGGCATATCATTTGAAAATTCCTGAATAGGGCAAAAAAATGAGAGAGTAAAAAACATTTACTCAATTGTTGTAATCTAATTTTGTGAGAGGGTATTATGAAAATTGGTCCATTTAATAACGGTGCACCTGAATATATTATAAAGGGAAACAATAAAATGCTTCTTGGAGATTTTAAAGGTGCATTACTCGAATTTACCAAAGCGATAATTATTGATCCGCAGCTTCCACATTCATATACAAACAGGGGTGCCGCTAAACTTGAGCTTCATGATTATGATGGTGTAATAGAGGATTGTCTTCAGGCACTTAAATTACACTTTAGAGCTGAAGTCGATTCAGAAAAAAAAGCTGCTAATGAAAAAGCAAACAAATCTGTTCAATCCAACCCGATATATGCAAAGTTATATGCTATGATTGGAACAGCAAAATTACTGATGGGAAATAGGGAAGAAGCATTGGTACATTTAAATAGTGCACGCCTGTTAGGCAATCAGGATGCTTACGACATAATGAAAACATACAATAGGTAATTCTAAACAAATTTTCTTATCGGTTTTTCAGGAGAGCTATGTTACTTCTATAACAAATTTTTTATAGAATTTAACATTTTATATCTTTACTTCTAATGAATTTATTGCCTCAGAATAGCTACTACAAAAAGATTCTTAAACTTGCACTTCCTGCAATTGCCGGTCTCTCAACGCAAATGGTTGTTTCACTTGTTGATACAGCAATGGTCGGCAGATTGGAAGAAGCGACCTATGCACTTGCCGCCATGGGCTTGGGACTTCTTGCAACGTGGGCTTTAATAAGTTTTTTTTCAAGTCTTGCAACAGGTACACATGTTATAGTTGCCAGAAAATTTGGTGAGAATGATAAAGATGCTTGTGCAGTTACTTTAAATAATTCATTAATAATTGCCTTAGTTATTGGAACCTGTGTTACATTGGTGGGAATTTTTGCTGCACATACTATTCTCAATTTTCTTGCTGCCGATACTACAGTAGGACATTATGCTGGCGATTATGTCTTCTACAGATTTATGGGAATTCCTGCATTCCTTATCTCTGTTTCATTCAGGGGTTTTTTTTTCGGTATCGGCAAACCTAAGATTTTTATGTTTTCGGGAACGATAACAAATTTGTTAAACATATTTTTTAACACTTTGTTTATTTATGGAAATCTTGGAATGCCAAGAATGGGTCTCGCCGGAGCAGGTTTTGCATCTACACTTGCAACTCTGTTTGATGTTATTTTTTATTTTACTGCTATTATGCTTCCATCATACAGAAAAAATTACAGACCATTTAAAAACTTTAAGCTCAATTTCGAGATAATCAAAAATATTTATAAAATTTCTCTTCCTGTTTCTTTTCAGAATATTTTTATTCTTGTTGGTTTTCTTAGCTTTGTAGCAATCACAGGATTAATAGGTACACTTGAACAAGCAGCATCTCAGGCTGTTATAAGTACACTTTTTATTTCTTTCCTTCCATGTTTCGGTTTTGGAACTGCAGTTCAGACTTTAGTAGGAAATAATATTGGTTCCGGAAAATATGCTTTAGCAAAAATCTATGGTTTTGAAACAGCTAAAGTTGCAACTTATTATACTTTTTTTCTTGGTATAATTTTCTTTCTTATTCCGCAATATGTTCTTTTGATTATTACAAATGATCAATCTATTATCGAAGTTGCTAAACCAATACTAAGAATTGCCGGCTTTGCACAAATCTTTTACGCAACTGGTGTTGTACTTGCAAATGGTTTACAAGCCGCAGGAAAAACTTTTTTTGTAATGATGGCAGAAGTAATTACAAACCTTTTAATATTTGTTCCTCTTGCTTACTTTTTTGGTGTTTATTTAAAGCTTGGTATAACATGGGCGTGGGCTGCTTTACCTGTTTATATTATAACCTATACTATTATTATTCTTTACAAGTTCAGGCTCGATGAGTGGAAACGTTAATATAAAGCCAAACACAGTCTTTCATTCTGGGAATACTTTTAATTTTTATGAAATAGACTCAGAATCAGCTTTTTTGAAAAATATTTATCCCTGCTTTTTTAATAAAATTCTTGACATTATTAACTATCTCAGATATATTTTAGTTATGAAAAAAGTGTTACTTGGGCTTTTTCTGATACTTTTTATTACTACGCTATTTGCGGGAGCTATATTAGTAAACTTTAATGCGTATAGCGATAGTGAAGGTGTACAAGTAGTGTGGGATACTGGGGCAGAGACAAATGTTCAAAGTTTTATTGTTGAAAGAAGTAGTTCTCAATCGTCCTGGGCAGAAGTTAGCTCATCAATACAACCTCAGGGAAATAATTCTCATTATTCATTTCATGACGAATCAATATTTAAGACAACCGATTATGTTTTCAATTATAGATTAAGAATTGTAGATAATGATGGAACCATTTCACATTCTGAGTCAATATTAGTAACGTTAAATGATAATAAAATATCGGGTTTTAAAAGAACCTGGGGTAGCATTAAAGCTATGTTCAGATAATAAAACCTGATGTGTCTTCCCTTCTCTTCATTCATCCAAATAAAAATTCAGTAAATGTATAAAAAAATCCTCACGATATTTTTATCGGTTATAATCTTTTGTATGGGTTGTTCCGGTTCCCGGATATCATCTGTAAAAAATAAAGAGCCTGAGGTAAAATCTGTTTTAAATGAAATTAGACTTCTTGTTGATGAGAATATTAATGGAAAGGAAATACTAATTGATATCCCATCCTACATTTACATTGAAGGGAAAAAAGCAATCCTTGTTAATCCGGGTAATAAACTTTTTTTTTCTGCGGCTAATGGTCTTATTCATTTAAACATAAAAGATAAATTTCTAGAAGCAGATAACTTTCAAATATTTCCCAAAGATACAACTCAATTTCTAACTTATAATATGATGAGATTCAGAGGTAGTCTAAAGGTAATTAATAATTCTGATTCAGTTGCAGTTGTAAATACTGTTGATCTGGAATCATACTTAAAAGGAGTTATTCCTAAAGAAATGCCACTTGGTAAAGGTGAAGAATATTTCCAAGCCCTTAAAGCATTTGCGATTTGTGCAAGGACATATTCGCTGAATAAACTGACACGAAATGGTGAAAATTTCGATCTGTTTATTGATACAAGGGATCAGGTTTACGGTGGTGTCGATGCTGAAAAAGAAATTTCCAACAAAGCTGTTGATGAAACAAAAGGACTCGTTCTTACTTATGAAGGGAAAATTGCCAGAGTTTTTTATCATTCAACGTGCGGAGGCAGAACAGAGAAAGTACAAAATGTTTTTAAGGGTGATCCGATTCCCTATCTGCAGGGAGTTGAAGATGGAAATCCCCCTTATTGTTCGATCTCACCATCTTTTAATTGGGAAGAGATTTATACTCAAGATTTATTTGCAGGAAGACTTAGGCAAACAGGTTTAATTGATTCTGAATATTACAGTATAGATACAGTTGAAATTATGAGTCGCTTTGCATCAGGAAGAGTTAAGGAATTAAAAATTGATTTACTATCTTATAAAGACGAAAGAAGAAGTGTCTTTATTTTTGGCAATAACATAAGAAGCATTATCAGAACCGCAAATAATAAAAGTATTCTTAAAAGTAACTGGTTTGATTTAAGTGTTGATGAAAACAAAAATGTTATTATTTCAGGAAGGGGATATGGGCACGGAGTTGGTCTTTGTCAATGGGGTGCAATTGATCAATCAAAATTGGGATATGACTTTAAGAAAATTTTATTACACTATTTTCCGGGAACAAACATTTCTTATTTGAATGATTAAATCCAGAGTTCAAATTTATTTGGCTTCTTCATCCCCAAGAAGAAAAAGACTACTCCGTCAGTTAAATATTTCTTTTAAAACTTTTAGTGTGGATATTGATGAAAAAATAAAAAAGAATGAATCGCCTGTAAGAACAGTAAAAAGATTATCTCTTGAAAAAATGGAGATGGCAAAGAAAATAGTTAAGAGAGGCATTATTATTACGGCGGATACAATTGTTGTTCTCGATAAAGAGATAATTGGAAAACCAAAGAATAAAAAAGAGGCAGAAAAAATCTTAAATAAATTAAGTGGGAGAACTCATAAAGTTTATACAGGATTTTCGATTTACAATTCGGTTAACAGTAGAATTATTACGGAATATGAGAAAACATTTGTTAAGTTTAGAAAGTTAAATAAAAAAGAAATTATTGATTATATATCTACAGGAAGCCCGATGGATAAAGCCGGAGCTTATGGAATTCAGGATGATTTTGGAGCTGTATTTGTCGAAAAAATAATTGGCTGCTACTATAATGTAGTCGGTTTACCTCTCCCTAAAGTTTACATTTCTCTTTTGAAGGTGTTTTGAGTGTTAAAAAAATTAAAGAAAAAAATTCTTATCTCATTGGCATTTGGAGGCTTGTTATATTTAGGCTTTACAATATATGCTGATTTCAATCAGGTTGCAAAAGTCTTTGAAAAATTTGATTGGCTTCTTCTTCCTCTATTGCTCGTTTTATCCTTGTTAAATTACTTTACGCGATTTCTGAAATGGGATTATTATCTTTCCCTTCTTAAAGTAAATGTGAAAAAAATCGATTCGCTTTCTATATTTATGTCCGGGTTAATAATGAGCGTTACGCCGGGTAAAATGGGTGAATTATTAAAATCATATCTTGTTAAAGAGATTAATGGAACAGCAGTTAGTAAAACCGCACCAGTTATCTTTGCCGAGAGGATTACAGATTTTGTCTCTTTAATTCTTATAGGATTAACCGGTGCTTATATTTATGGATATGGTGGTGAAATAACATTAGGTGTAGGAATTTTCTTTCTTATTGTTCTGATAATTGTAGGGAACAAAAAATTAGCTTTACCGATTATTGGCTTATTTGAAAAAATAGATTTTATCAAAAAACATATTGTCAAAATTCATAATGCATACGAGAGTTCTTTTCAACTACTTCAACCTCGTCCTTTAGTTTATATGATTTTGCTAAGTTTGGTCGGATGGTTCTTTGAATGTTTGGGATATCACCTGATTCTGAGTAATTTTGGAGTTGAAAATAGCCTGATGTGGGCATCATTCAGCTATGCGTTGGCAACAATCGCAGGCTCGATTACTATGTTGCCCGGAGGATTGGGAGTAACTGAAGGTTCTTTAACATTTTTGTTGATTAAATATGGAGCCTCAAAAGAAATTGCAGTTGCTTCAACATTTCTTGTCAGGGTAGTTACATTATGGTTTGCAGTCTTGGTTGGAATTGTTAGTGTAACTTTTTACCAGCGAAGATTCGGTAAGATTGCAGTGGAAACAATTTCGAATAATTAAAAGGAGATTTTAAAGTGGGAAAATTTAAGAAGATTAATATCCCCCTCGATGGAGAAAAAATAATCGTTAAAGATGGGGAACTAAAAGTATCTAATAATCCTATTATAGCTTTTATTGAAGGAGATGGAATAGGTCCGGATATTTGGCGTGCGTCAAAATTAGTTTTTGATGAAGCAGTTAAAAAGGCTTACAATGGAAAAAAGAAAATTGCATGGATGGAAATATATGCTGGTGAAAAAGCACTTTCAGTATATGGAAAAAACAAATGGCTTCCTGAAGAAACTATCGAAGCTATCAGAGAATATATTGTCGCAATCAAGGGACCACTAACTACACCAGTTGGTGGTGGAATCAGAAGCTTAAACGTAGCCTTGAGACAATTGCTTGATCTTTTTGCCTGCGTTAGACCTGTCAAATATTTTCCAGGAGTCCCCAGCCCGATGAAAGCTCCCGGTAAACTCGATATAGTTTTATACCGCGAGAATACTGAGGATGTTTATTCGGGAATAGAGTTCAAGTCAGGAACCAAAGAGTCAGAACAATTAATTATATATATAAATAAAAATTTCAATAAGAATATAAGAATCCCTTCGGGAATTGGGATTAAACCGATAAGTGAATTTGGCAGTACAAGATTAGTAAAAAAAGCCATCGAATATGCATTAGCCAATAATCGAAAAAGTGTTACTCTTGTTCATAAGGGAAACATAATGAAATTTACTGAAGGTGCTTTCAAAGAGTGGGGATATAAAGTTGCTAAGGCTGAATTCAGAGATAAAATAGTGACTGAAGAAGAATTATGGTCAAATCATAATGGTAAAATGCCGGAGGGTAAGCTTCTTATTAAAGATAGGATTGCCGACAGCATGTTCCAACAACTTTTGCTTAGACCCGATGAGTATGAGGTTATAGCAACTCCCAATCTTAACGGTGATTATCTTTCAGATGCATCTGCCGCACAAGTGGGTGGACTTGGTATTGCCCCGGGAGCAAACATTAGTTATTCAACCGCTATTTTTGAAGCTACACATGGTACAGCTCCTAAATATGCAGGAATGGATAAAGTTAACCCCGGCTCGGTTATACTTTCAGGTGCGATGATGTTTGAATATATCGGATGGAAAAAAGTAGCAAGGTTAATTGAAAAAGCTATGAAGAAAACGATTAAGTCAAAAGTCGTAACTTATGATTTTGCAAGGCTGATGAAGGGAGCTACGGAAGTTAAATCTTCTGAGTTTGCAAAAGCGATCGTATCAAATATTTAATGTAGTTTAGTGATTGTATGGCATAAACGCATAAGAGAAATGATACTTTCTTGATTTTCGTAGAGTGCGTTGTTATATTCTAAGTATGCAAATGATATAATAAAAGGAGGTTACGTTATGGAAAATGATAATAATGCTGGAAAAGGATTGCTAATTGGGCTATTAGCTGGTGGTGCTATTGGTGCAGTTTTAGGACTACTCTTTGCACCCAAAAGCGGCAAAGAATTAAGAAATGATATTAGGATTAGAACTGATGAATACCTCGATGATGCGGATAGGTATATTGCTGATGCCAGAACAAAAGCGAAGGATTTAATTAATGATGGAAAGAAAAAGTCTGAAAAAATAATTAGCGATGCTAAGACTAAATCCGATGAGCTTTTAAAGGATGCCGAAAAAGTATTTAATGATGCAAAGGCAAAAGCTAATACTGCATACCAGAGTGGTAAAAAAACAGTTGAAGATGAAACAGGCAAGCTAAAAACCGCTTTTAAGGCTGGAGTTGATGCTTATAAAGAATCTAAGAGTTCTTAAGAAAAATATATGATATGGATGTAACAACATTCTTTACAGTTCTACTTCTTTTTACTGCAGCATGTTTGTGTTTCGCCCTTATTATATATTTAAGAAGAATTACAAGGTCCTTTAACGCAATCCAAGTGGATGTTAAAGGACTTTCTGATCAATTAAAGCCATTGATTGAATCTACTACTGAACTGAGTGAAAAATTAAACACTTTATCTGAAGAAATTCGTGAACCCGTTCAAACTGCGAAATCAATAGCAGACGATATAAAGGGCAGGGTTGATACAATTTTAAATCTTGAAGAAAAATTTAGGGGAGGGTTTGAGGGTTCCGTATCGGGATTAATTAAAAACCTCTCAGCTCTCGCAATCGGAGTTAACACTTTTTGGAACACCTTCAAAAAAAACAACAATTAAAATTAATTTCCTCACCTTTGAATATTAGGAGGCTATCCTTTGAAAGAATATACTACAGATTCCATAAGGAATATTGCATTTATTGGACATAATGGTAGTGGAAAAACTACTCTGTCCGAAATACTTTTATATACTGCACACGAAACAAACAGAATTGGAACTATTACCGAAGGTAATACGGTTTCCGATTCTACACCCAATGAAGTAGAAAAACAAATTTCAATTTCTTCTTCTCTTCTTCACCTCGAGTGGAATAATGTTAAAATAAATTTACTCGATACACCAGGATACTCCGATTTTATCGGTGAAGTTAAAGCTGCAGTTCGGGTTTGTGATACGGCTGTTATGGTGCTTAAGTCCGCAGAAGGTGTTGAAGTCGGATCTGAAGCAACAGCGGAGTTTATAAACGAATATAATTTACCTTCAGCTGTTATAATTAATAAAATTGATAATGAACATTCCAAATTTGAAGAGACTGAAAAGCTAGCAAAAGAGAGATTATCTTCGGGTGCCATCATTGTTACTTTTCCCGCATCAGAAGGCGTCAATTTCGATACAGTTATAGATGTATTGAAAATGAAGGCTTACACTTATGGTGAACCCGGAAGCAGGGATGTTAGGGAAAGTGAAATACCTGACAATCTAAAATCAAAAGCTGAAGAATACAGAACAGAATTAATTGAAAAGGTAGCTGAAACATCAGAAGAACTTATGAATAAGTATTTTGACCAGGGAACTCTTTCAGAAGAAGATTTAGCCAAAGGGATAAAGCAATCAATACTAAAAAGAAGTTTTAGTCCGGTTTTCTCACTCTCTTCCTCCAAAGGAATTGGAATGAACAATTTCCTGGATTTTGTGTCAAACTATTTTCCATCACCGGCAGAAAGAGTAGGCGAGGAAGGTAACCTTGCGAATACAGATAATAAAGTTTTGGTTAAATATGATGCTTCGGGTGAACCGGTGATTTTTATTTTTAAAATTATATCTGAACAACATGTTGGCGAATTATCTTTATTCAAGGTTTTTTCCGGAACTGTAAAAGCAGGTTTGGATTTATTAAATGAGAATAATAATAAAACTGAAAGATTAAGTCAGCTCTCTATTCTTAATGGACATAGCCGGAAGGAAGTTTCGCAGCTTGTGGCTGGCGATATGGGATCTGTTGTAAAACTAAAAGATACTCATACAAATAATACTCTGGCTTCAAAAAATCTTTCAATTACGATGAAACCGATTCAGTTTCCCGAAGCTGTGATCCGAGGTGCTATTATACCAAAGGCAAAAGGTGATGAAGACAAAATTGCATCCGGGTTACATACTCTTCACGAAGAGGATCCTTCTTTTAACGTTAAGTTCGATCCTGAAATTTCACAGACAATTATCTCAGGTCAGGGAGAATTACAACTATCACTTGCAATAAAGAGACTGAAAGAACGCTACGGTGTTGAAGTTGATTTGAAAGAGCCAAGAGTTCCTTTTAGAGAAACAATAAAAGGAAGAACCGATGATGCTGAGTATAAACATAAGAAACAATCCGGCGGCAGAGGCCAATATGGGCATGTTCATTTTAAAATGGAGCCATTACCGAGGGGAAAAGGTTTCGAGTTTGTCAATGCTATCGTTGGTGGAGTCGTTCCGGGAAGATTTATTCCCGCAGTGGAAAAGGGAATTGTTGAAACTATGGAAAAAGGAGTAATCTCCGGAAATAAAGTTGTTGATGTTAAAGTTACACTGTTTGATGGTACCTACCATGATGTTGACTCCGATGAAATGTCGTTTAAAATTGCCGGTTCTCAATGTTTCAGAAAAGGTTTTATGGGATCTAAACCTTGTCTCCTTGAACCGATTTATGAAATTGAAGTTACAGTGCCGGAAGAATATATGGGTGATGTTATGGGGGACATATCTAGCAAGAGAGGAAGAATATTAGGTATGGATAGCGACGGTAGATTTCAGAAAATAAAGGCAAATATTCCACTTGCAGAACTATATAAATATTCTTCTAACTTAAGAAGCTTAACACAAGGACGTGGAAACCACACGCGCAAGTTTGCTCACTATGAGGATGTGCCGAAAGAAATAGAACAGAAAATTATAGATGAATACAACAAGTCGAGAGAGGAAGGACATTAGAGTTT
>Ga0075308_1000344_pt1 | contig 10287 bp, 3 predicted proteins | sample Joice_ThreeSqA_D_3_FD_120062 | JGI IMG/M metagenome (GOLD analysis project Ga0075308, IMG submission 120062) | Natural and restored wetland microbial communities from the San Francisco Bay, California, USA, that impact long-term carbon... | ecosystem: Environmental > Terrestrial > Soil > Wetlands... | reverse complement strand
CCAATGGAAATATTACTAATTTCCTTGCTGTAAAGGAAAACATAACTGAAAGAAAAAAAACGGAAGGCGAGTTAAGAAAACTTTCGCGCGCAGTTGAACAAAACTCGGCCACAATTATTATAACGAATACTAGTTGGCAAATAGAATATGTAAACCCAAAATATAGCGAACTTACCGGATATAAGGCCGAAGAAGTCGCCGGCAAAAAACCAAGATGTTTGGAATATATACAAGCATCCTCTGATGGCTATAAAAATTTTATGGAATTCGTTCAACGGGGCGGTGAGTGGCGAGGTGAATTTTTAAACAAGAAAAAGAACGGTGAGGAATTTTGGGAACTTGCCTCAATCTCTTCAATAAAAAATCATGATAGTGAAACAACTCATTACCTGATAATAAAAGAAGATATTACTCAAAGAAAGAAAGCTGAAGAAGAATTAAAATTAGCCAAAGAGAAAGCGGAGGAAATGAATAGACTAAAATCTGCTTTTCTTGCTAATATGAGCCACGAGTTAAGAACACCAATGGTTGCAATACTCGGTTACTCTGATATTTTGAGAAAAGAATCGGATAATCCGAATCTCCAGGAAATGTCAAATGAAATTTATGATAGCAGCAGAAGATTAATGAATACATTAAACCTGCTTTTAGATTTATCTAAAATTGAAGCTAATAAAGAAACTATTAATTATCTCGAAATAGACGTGGGTGCTGTAGTTGAAGAAGAATTTGCTATCTACGAAGGCTTAGCTAAGAAGAAAAATCTTTTTTATATAGTAAATAAACCTGCTGAACCTATAATTACCCTCTTAGACGAGAGAATGCTTAGACAGATTATAAATAATCTTGCGAGTAATGCAGTTAAATTCACTGATACCGGTAGAGTAGTATTGACCGTTAAAAAAGAATTAAAAGACGAAAAGGAAAATGTTCTCATTAAAGTGAGCGATACTGGAATTGGTATCCACCCAAAAAGCCAAAAGATTATATTCGAGGCTTTCAGACAAATTAGCGAAGGGCTTGCCAGAAAATTTGAAGGAACGGGGTTAGGTCTGACTGTCACCAAAAAGTATATTGAATTAATGAATGGCGAGATCGAAATTGAAAGTGAGCCCGGAAGAGGATCAATATTTACAGTAAGATTCCCGATTATGCATAAAGAAAATGTTAATATATCAGAAAAGACCCCTGAGCCATCTCAAATTCCGACTGAACTTCCACAGTATGGTGCTAAAAGTAAATTACCACAAATACTTCTTATAGAAGATGACCAATCTAATGCAGGAGTAATAAAATTCTTCCTTGATGGTTTATATGATGTCGATATCGCTCCTTCTGGTGAACAAGGCATTGAAAGAGTTAAAGAGAAAAAATATAATGCAATATTGATGGATATTGATCTAGGTCTTGGAATTAGTGGATTGGAAACTGCAAGAAATATAAAAACTTTACCAAATTATGAAAACCAGCCCATCATTGCGGTAACAGCACTTGCACTGCGAGGGGACAAAGAAAGATTTCTAGCAGGCGGCTGTACACATTACTTAGCTAAACCTTTCAAAAAAGAAGAGCTTATAAAAACCATTTCAAAAGCATTGAAAAGCTAGATCATTCCTCTATTCATATCTCAAAGATTTAACAGGATTAGCATTCGCTGCTTTTATAGCCTGATAAGCAACGGTAATCAAAGCAATAAGGAAAGTGGCTGCAGCCGCTGTAATAAAAATCAAAGGATTTATATTTACTCTATAAGCAAAATCCTCAAGCCATTTGTTAAGAACGAAATAAGCGAGTGGAGAAGCTATAACTACAGCTATCAAAACCAATTTCAAAAAATCTTTTATAAAAAGGAAAACTATTCCGGAAACAGAAGCGCCAAGAACTTTTCTAACACCAATTTCTTTTGTCCTTTGTTCAGCATTAAATGAAGCGAGAGCAAACATTCCAAGACAAGCAATAAATATTGCAAGTACTGAAAAATATCCTACAAGGCTTCCGAGATTATCCTGTTCTTTATACATTCCATCTAAATTTTTATCAAGGAAAGAAAACTCAAAAGGATATTGAGGAATTAATTCATTCCATTTATTTTCGATATATGAAATTGTGTTCCTAATATTTCCCTTTTTAATCCTTACCGCAGCATATTTTAAAAAGAAAGGACGCACAAATGCCGGAGAAATATCGAGGAAGAAAGGACCAATTGATTCCTTTAAGGAGACAAAATTAAAATCTTTTACTACACCGACTATTCTTTCGCCGCCAAAAATAGTTTTAAATCTTCTATTAATTACACTTTGAGGATCTCCCCAATGCAGTTCCTTAAGCATAGCTTCATTAACTATAATTGAAAGTGAATCTTCGCGAGGATATTCCTTAGAGAAATCTCTTCCCGCAATTATCTTAAGGTCAAAAGTCTTAACAAAATCCTCATCAACTAACAAACCCGGGAAGTAAACCCACTTTCCTTCTTCCATTCCCTCGTAATTAATCTCGTGAGTATTATGGTGCTCACCGATAATTTCGTTCATCATTGTTACTGAAGAAATATCTTTATTCATCAGTAAATCATCTTTAAATGCCTGGTAACGGTTTACCGCCGGCGGGCGGAAGGAAACAAGCACAACATTTTCTTTATTAAAACCGAGGTTGGCATTTTGCATAAACCCAAGCTGTTGATAAATCACAAGAGTTCCGATTATTAAAGCAAGGGAAATTGTAAACTGTAGAACAACAAGTCCTTTTCTGAGCAATCCCCCTTTTGACTGATTTGCTTTTTCACCCTTTACTGCTCTTATAGGTTCTGATGCCGAAAGAAAAAACGCGGGATAAATTCCAGACAAAAGCCCTACTAATAGCCCAACAATTACTAATAAAAGTAAATTTGAAGGCTCTGCAAAAATTTTAAATGAAAGTTGTTTTCCGGCAAGATTATTAAACAGTGGCATTAACAATTCAATTAGAAAAACTGCAACAATTACAGCAAAAAAACTAAGCAGCAGAGACTCACCAAGAAATTGTTTGATTAGCATAAATCTATCGGCACCCAGAACTTTTCTCATTCCAACTTCGCGTGCACGCTTGGCAGAACGCGCGGTTGCTAAGTTCATAAAGTTAATACAGGCAATCAGGATAATTAAAATACCTACTACAGAAAAAATATAGATATTGGATTCGCTGCTATTAGGATACATTTCATAATCAAGATTTGATTTGAGATGTATATCGGTTAATGGTTGTAAATAATGGGTTATCTGTGGTTTTAAATGATCGGGATAATACTTTTGAACAAATTTCGGGAATTGTTTTTCCAGATCTTTAGGATCAACTCCTTTTTTTAATAAGAAATAAGTCCAGTTAGGATTCCATACCCAGTTCTGAAGAATTCCACCACCAATTAACTGATTAGCGGTTGAGAACGAAATCAGGCAATCAAAATCCATATGCGATTCTGTTGGTAAATCTCCAAAAACTCCTGTAACCAGAAAATGAGTATTGCCTTCATAAAGAAGATCTTTACCCATAGGATTTTGGTTTCCAAAATATTTATGAGCAAGATTTTTAGTTAATACTATTGAATTCGGATTTGCGAGTGCTGTGTTTTTATCTCCTTGTGAAAGGGAAAAATCAAATATTTTAAAGAAGGTAGAATCAGCAAAGAAAACTTTTTTCTCGTTAAACTTTTGATCTTCATATTGCAAAGTTAAAGTAGGCTGCTGGAAATTAAATAATCTTACACCTTCCTCAATATATTGCGGGTAATCTGTTAACATCGCTTTCATAACAGGAAATGGATTACTCGAAGAAAATTCTCCCCCTTCTCCTTCAAGATCTATTTTCTCTGTTAACCTGTAAATCCTGTCGGCTTTTGAATTGAACCTGTCGTAACTTAATTCATCTTTGACATAAAGATAGATTAGCATAAAGCAGGCAATCCCGATTGCGAGTCCCGAAATATTAATTAAGGAATAAGTTTTATTGTTAAGCAGATTCCTTAAAGCGATTTTGAAATAATTTTTAAGCATAATAACTCCTATGTAAGATGTTATTGCCCGCTCATTTTTTTAATAATATTCTACTCTGCCAAAGAAAACTATTTAAGTAAACGAAGTCCTACCCGTACTTAAACTCTTAACCCGATTTGCAGTTGCTGCTTAATGTTTAAGAAACTTGTAGCTGCAAATGCAAACATATTAATGATTACGTTATATTTTTTAACAAAAAAACAGTCTGATAGCATTAGCGATCTCTTATAGACTAGTTTATTTTCCTCGCCGGTATATCCTGATTGTTGATATGAATCAAAACACTCTCAACAACACCTTTTTCATTTTTATTAAATGTCAGCAGAAGATCAGCCATATCAACAAAATATTCAGTTTCAGAAGCAGGATATAACTGGAATTTTTCGTTATCAGGACTTATCCCCATAAGTTTACCCAATTCCAGATATACGTTAATCACCATGCCCGGCTGTATTTCATATTTTCCGGTTACTGCTTTCATAGCTGTTTCACTTATTTCGGGTAAGTTGTTTACTGTAATTGTTAAATCGGGCAATACTTTTCTGCGCGGACAATTTTTTCTCAGTTCCGGATCACCTGTTTCAATATATCCATTGCTAATTTGCCAGCGGTAATTAAAAATACCTCTTGCAACCAAAATTTTATCAGGGGGAAAACCAAGTTTACTGTTGCCAATGCTGCCATCTTGTATAAAGAAATCATAATCCTGATTTACGGAATTATAAAAGTACATTCCGGCTGCAGATGTTGCCCCGATAATTGTAATATATCTTTCGCTGTTTAGCGGATGGGGATAAACTATTTGTACACACGCATCTTCAACGTTAAAAGTTCTACCCGTCATTACAATTTTATCGGATGAGATTTCCAAAGGAATTTTATTGCCGAGTTTTTTTGTAATTAAATTTGCGCTTGCATCACCGTAAAGAATAAGCGAATACTTCTGCATATCACTTTCGCTTAATTCCGTATCAAGGAAAACACGTGGTTCATACTTTTGCCAGTTTTTCCAGTAGCTGATAAAATCATTTGCTATCATCCGGCACAATTTATTCATCAATGTATCTTTTGAAGAGGTACCAATAACAACAGCAAACGGCGTTGTTGTTATGTGCGAAATCGGACCTTCTATTTCAGGATTCTTGTTAATTGATGCAGGTTTATAATCTTTAGCAAACTGAATTATTTTACCGTCATTCATTTTTACTTTCCTGATATCATTCACATTCCAGACGACAGTTACTTTTTCATCCGGATTGATTAAATCCGCCGGAGGTGTTAATTCCACTGCAAGCACATTTTCCGATGCCACTCTGATTGTGTTGTTGATTAGAACTTCCGCCTCAGCTTCAATAAATTGATACGGATTTTCACGCTGCAAAACTTTTACCCAGTGTGATTTTGCAGAGGCGAGTGCTGCCGATCTTATTCTCACTTTTTGCGGAGAAGAATTTAATTTATGCTCTAGAAACCAGGAAATAACCTGATCAGTATATGGAATCCCTTCGTGACAATAACCCGGATACTCATGATAACGGATATCGTAACCCCAGCGCTGAAGCATTTTTACAGCGTACCGTGAAAAGTTCACATCAACTGATTCGTCAATATCACCGTGGGTTACAAACACAGGAGTTGTCAGCAAAGCATCTGCTTGCGCAAAGCTGCTGCTTTTTTCCAGATTGAAAATATCACGTTCTGTCATTTGGGAATTCTGTTCCCCTGTCCTATTTACGTGATAATCCCAGCCACCGTAAACAGGCGCAATTGCTGCAAAAATATCAGGATGCCTTGTTCCTACATACCAAGTTCCGCCGCCGCCCATCGATTCACCTTTCAAATAGATACGGCTTTCATCAACGTTAAATTTTTCTTTTGCCAGCTCAATACATTTAAGAATATCCTTCTCGCCGATTCCGGTATAACTTGTATTTCCCCGACCGTGCGGCTCAAGATCAATCACCGGGAATTTATCAACCAAATCCATATGTCTGGAATCAATTGACCACCATTTTACATAAACAGGATTTGCACCGTAATAACCGTGAAGATTTATAACAAGAGGCAATTTTTTATCCGGATCATAATTCATCGGCAGATAAGCACGGCAAAACTGAGGCGTGTTATCAACCTCATCCCTGTAAGCTAATCTTAAAAATCCGTTTTCACGGACGTTTGAATTATTCAGCAGCTCTTCATATTCCATCAACGGAGAGTAAAGTTGTCCGATAAGTGATGAATCAATTTTTGATAAATCATTTCCAACTCTGTCAAGGATTAATTCTGAAAGCATTTTATGAACAATTTCTTTGGGAGTTACCGGATTTTCAGGAACGCACGCAACAAGTTCTTTTGCTGCCTCGATTGCATCACCTTTATACCAGTAGAGATAAGAAGTTACTATTTCCCCTTTATTATTAATACTTGATAAACAAACATCGTAAACGCCTTCATTCCAGTCCCCGGTATTAAAAGTCACTTCATCACAGCGCGTCACTGTTTTTTCAGAAACAACTTTACCACCGGCTGCTCTAACTTTTACTGTTATATCAATTTTTTGAATTTCAGGATTTAGAGTTCTGTCAGTTTTAACAATAAGCTTATTTTTTTCAATAGTTTTTACAATTGAGGGTGATAACCGGAAATCCTGTGCAAATGATAACTTACCGGATTCAATCATACGCATCCAAAATCCCCAGGTCCAACCGCCATCCACTGATTTTAAGAGAATTGAATTTTCACCTTTAACCATATCAATTTCAACCTGGTTATTTTCACCCGTGGTATAATCGGTTTTATTGGAGTATATAAGTTTGCCGTTCACCCATATTTTATTACCCACATTGTTCCCGAATGAAAGGATAACTTTTCCATCAATGGCACGCTGAACTTTTTTAAAAGCATAAGCCACTTTTGTACTGTATGCTACATCTTTAAGAATGTTATAAAAATTAATGTAATTGTAGGGTGATTCATATTTTTTCCATTCAAGTGTGATTCCGTTCTGCAGTTTTTGCGTCATTCCCTCTTTGGGAGAAATATTCGTTTCGCCTCCATCAGCCTGTAAATAATCTGTGTCAAAACCATTGCCATCCGGATTCGGAAATCCGCCGATAATCAGCCAATCTCTGAAAAATTCTTTTTGTGAAGTTGCCCACGGTAAACGTGTTTCATCGCTTAATGATGTTTGCGCTGCGACAGGAATTAAGTTAAATAACAAAATTCCCATCAGTAATAAATTTGTAAGAACCTGTTTCTTTTGCATTTTTTTCCCTCTGATATACGTTTAAAAATTCTATTTTTCTGATCCGTATTTCAATGCCTCAATCCCGCCACAGCGGGATTTCGAGTTTGCGTTATTACTCATACCTTAAACTCTCCACAGGATTTGCAGTTGCTGCCTTAATTGCCTGAATGCTGACAGTAGCTAAAGCAATCATCAAAGCAATTCCACCAGATAAAACAAATATCCACCAGCTCATATCAATTCTGTAAGCAAAATCTTGCAGCCAATTGTTCATAAAATAATAAGCAACTGGCCAGGCAATTAGGTTTGCAAGTAATACCCATTTTGTGAAATCTTTTATTAACATAAAGAGGATATCCTGCAAAGAAGCTCCCACAACCTTACGAATCCCGATCTCTTTTGTCCGTTGTAAATTTGTAAATGAAGCTAATCCAAATAATCCTAAGCAACTGATTATAATAGCCAAAAAGCTGAATAGACCGAATACCTTCCCAAATTGTTGATCGGCTTTATATTGCGAGTTGAAAACTTCATCCAGGAAATTGTATTCGAATGGCTTGTTAGGAAAGATCTCATTCCATTTATTCTTTACTTTTGAGAGTATTTGTTGAATATTTCTTGTGTTAATCTTTAGCGAAAAATATTTCGTAAGGTTTAGATCGTCAGCATTTATCGGGTTGAAAACTACAGGAAGTAATACACTCTTCAGCGATTCCTGGTGATAGTCCTTTGTTACCCCAACTATTTTTATGCTTTGCCCGTCGAAACCGTCAAATATAAGTTTATTATTAACTGCATCTTCAGAATTTTTAAAACTATATACTTTTACCGCCTCTTCATTTAAAATAATTTCATTGTTGAATCTTGATTCACGTGTAAAATATCTGCCTGCAACCAATGGAACATTGTATAGTTTGAAATAATTTTCATCCACATCTATAAAGAACCCTTGAGTACCATCTTCGGGGTTACTGCCGTATTTCCTTACGCCGCTCGAAGCGTTTGAATAATCTTTTCCCGGAACAGAAGCTGAAGCCGAAACATTTTTAACTCCGGGAATTGTCAGCAAGGCATCTCTGAAATTTATAACCGAAGAATATGAATCCTCTTTCCCACTCGGAGCGTTTAAAATTAGAGTTTGATCTATGTTCGCACCCAAGTCCTTATTACGCATAAAAGATAATTGTTCAAAAACAATAATTGTAGAAGTAATAAGAATTATTGAAACAGCAAATTGAAAAATTACAAGACCTCTACGTAAATCAATTTTACCGGGCAATTTTCCGGAATGAGTTTTTAAAATTATAAACGGATTGAACGATGACAAAACAAATGCAGGATAAATTCCAGATAAAAACACACCCGTAGCAAATAATGCAATTAACATCAGCCAATTGTTTTGCAATAGACTAATTGAAAGCGGTTTGCCCGTTATATTATTGAAATATGGTAGAGAAATTTCATCTATAACTAGGGCAAGAATAAATGCTATAATATTTAATAAAAAGGATTCTGTTAAAAATTGCTTTATTAGTTGAAATCGATTCGATCCTAAAACTTTTCTAACTCCAACTTCCTTTGCACGCATCAACGAACGGCTTGTAGAAAGATTAATATAATTTACCCATGCAAGAACCAGTACAAACAATGCAATAATTGATAAAAACTTAACTGTTTCTGCACTGCCGTTCACTTCCGGTTCAAAACGCAAGTGAGAATACAAATGAATATCTTTCAACGGCTGCAAAAGATAAACACGTTTGTAGCTTGCTTCATAATTTTTGTATTTCTCAACCATTGCCGGAAATTTAGATTCAAGTGTTTTTGGATTTGTATCTGGAGCCAAAAGTATGTATGTATTAAAAGCATTCCATCCCCAGTAATATTCGGCTCGTTTATTTTGTGATACAAGGGTTTTGTACGAAATTAAAATATTGAATTTAACATGCGAGTTCAGTGGAACATCTTTAAATACACCGGATATTTTATAATTATGGTTTCCATACTCGTTGGTCAATGAAATTTCTTGATTGATTGGATTTTCATTTCCAAAATATTTTTGCGCAAACGATTCAGAAATAATAACGTAATACGGTTCCTCAAGTGCGGACAAAGGAGAACCTTTTATTAAAGGAAACGAAAAGATTTTTAAAAATGAAGGTTCAGTGTAATAAACTTTATCAACATTCTCCGAAATATTTTTTCCGGCATCGATGTATGCAACATCCGTACCTCGTAGCCGTGCCGACTCCTGAACTTCCGGAAATTCTTTTTTTAGAGTCGAGGCTAACGCAGGTGGACACCCAGCGCTTTTATCGTGTTTGTCCGAATAAATTCTATCATTTCTTACACGATAAATTCTATCGGCATTGTTGTTAAAACTATCATAACTCAATTCAAAAGTAACATATTGAATAATTAGGAAGAAAACCGAAATTCCAAGTGCAAGTCCAACAATATTAATTGTCGTGTTCCCTTTATAGCGCAGGAAGTTTCGGAAAGTAGTTTTTAAATAATTTTTTAACATTTCTTAATCCTCTTTCCTTATTCATATCTTAAAGATTTAACAGGGTTTGCTAATGCTGCTTTAATTGCCTGGAAACTAACAGTAGTCAATGCAATCACCAAAGCAATTCCGCCGGATACAAGAAACATCCACCAGCTTAATTCAATCCTATATGCAAAATCCTGCAGCCACTTGTTCATAAAATAATAAGCAATGGGCAACGCAATTATGTTTGCAATTACAATCCATTTTATAAATTCTTTAGATAGCATTAACAAGATGGAAGATACCGAAGCTCCTAAAACTTTTCTTACACCAATTTCTTTTGTTTTCTGCTCAGCGAGAAAAGTTGCAAGACCGAACAAACCAAGACATGCTACTATAATTGCAAGTACTGAAAATATAAGTGCTATGATACCAACCCGTTTTTCTGCTTTGTACACTTCGTCAAATGATTCATCCATAAACCTGTAACTGAAAGGCAGTCCAGGGGTCATATTTTTCCAGAT
>Ga0075308_1000340_pt1 | contig 10400 bp, 8 predicted proteins | sample Joice_ThreeSqA_D_3_FD_120062 | JGI IMG/M metagenome (GOLD analysis project Ga0075308, IMG submission 120062) | Natural and restored wetland microbial communities from the San Francisco Bay, California, USA, that impact long-term carbon... | ecosystem: Environmental > Terrestrial > Soil > Wetlands... | reverse complement strand
ATAATTGCTCCTACAAGAGAACTTGCTGTTCAGGTCGGGGAAAGTTTTAATGCTTACGGAAAATACACAGGCCTAAAAAGTGCGGTTATTTATGGAGGAGTTTCGCAATATCCTCAAACAGACAAATTAAGACGCGGAGTTGATATTCTTATTGCGACACCAGGAAGACTTCTCGATCTCATAAATCAAAATTATGTTAAGCTTTCTCATATAAAACTGCTTGTCCTTGACGAAGCCGACCGAATGCTTGATATGGGTTTTATTGTCGATGTAAAAAAAATATTAGAGAAGCTTCCTGAGAAAAAGCAGTCGTTATTTTTCTCTGCAACAATGCCGCCAGAAATTGTGAAACTTTCTAACAAAATCTTAAATGATCCTGTAAAAATCGAAATAGCTCCTGAAACCAAAACAGTTGAAGCTATTAAACAGGCAGTTTACTTTGTTTCCCGGTCTGATAAAAAGAAATTGCTTATTCATATCTTGAAGAATGAAAACGTTTCTTCAGCTCTCGTATTCACAAGAACAAAACGCGGTGCAGAAATAATTTCCCGCTATTTAAATGATGCTAAGATCAATACTGATGCTATTCACGGAAACAAATCTCAGGGTGCAAGACAACGCGCTTTAAATAATTTCAAATCCCAGCGAACAAGAGTTCTTGTTGCAACGGATATTGCATCACGAGGAATCGATATTGAAAAATTATCTCATGTATTTAATTATGATATCCCCGACTTTTCCGAATTATATATTCATAGAATCGGAAGAACAGGACGTGCAGGTTTAAGCGGAACAGCACTCTCCTTCTGCGATGCTGAAGAAAGATATTATCTTAAAGAAATTAACAAGCTCATAAAAATTCCTATACCTGTTGTTGAAGATCATCCATACAAATTAGAAATGAACATGGAAAGAATTGAAAACAGGGGCACTCAAAGTTTTGATAAGAGATCGGGAAGAAGACCAGGTTCATCCGGGTTTTCAGGATATAAGAAAAAAAGATGGGATAGAAAACCTAAAAGCGTAAAAAGAAAAGGATAAATGATGAACGGCACAAAGCGTTATGATGTAAAACAGGGAGCTCATGTTAAAATCGTATTAAAAGAAGATCAGCAAAGCGGCAAACTTACTGAAGGATATGTTGAAGATATTCTTACAAAATCCGTTGAACATTCGCATGGAATAAAGGTCCGGCTTGCTACAGGCGAAGTAGGACGTATTAAAGAAATGATGAGATAGAATTATCCGTGTGTGTACTTTAAGATCTCAGCCTTTTCAATTGTAATCAATCCTCCGCTTTTGGAGGATTCGAAAATCTGATCAACAATAGGAATAAACTTTTCAATCTTTTCTGTTTCATCAACTATTTCTATTGTTAAAGGAAGATCTTCGGAAAGTCTTAAAATTTTTGCCGTGTGAATTCTGCTCTTTCCGCCATATCCCATAATTCCTTTAAAGACTGTCGCACCAGCAAGTTCATTCTCTCTTGCTGCTATCACAATCTTTTCGTAAACAGGAATGTTTCCTGATTTGTCACTCTCCCCAACGAAAATTCTAAGAAGTTTTGCTTCGCCTTTAATTTGCATAACTGTTTAAATTATTTTTGAAACAATATAAGCTAAAAATACTCCTGCTAAACATAATGCTATACTTAAAATAACATTTATTGAAGCAAGAAAATATTCAGAATCCCTGATAAGATTAAAAGTCTCGAGTGAAAATGTAGAAAAAGTTGTAAAACCGCCGCAGAGTCCTATAGTTAAGAAAATTCTTAATTGGTTATTCAGTAATTCTTTTTCGTCAAACACAAAGATGAGAAGCCCTATAATGAAACTTCCTAGAATATTTACAACCAAAGTTCCATAAGGAAAAACAGCAGGAAAATATTTATAAACAATATTAGAAATCCAATATCTTCCCGCTCCCCCGATCGCCGCACCTAATGAAACAATTAAATAATTAATCATTTACTTTTTAACCAATCACAAATTAAATCAATTGCATCTATTGTATTGCCGCAATAAGTTTTAAGAAAATCTTCATCAATTTCCTTTTCAGATTTAATCTGCTCGGAAGCCGACAAAGCTTTTATTCCGTCAAAGTCTACATAAGCAATTCTTGCTGTAAGCTCATTTTCGGGTCTGCCGAAAGAAATTCCCGGAAGTATAGCCACACCCGTTTCATTGAGTAGTTTATGAGCTAAGTCCAATCCGGTTTTAATATTTTTCTCGGCAAATTTATCTTTAACTGAACTAAAATCAGGGAATAAATAAAAAGCGCCATCCGGATCAGGAACATCCACTCCTGCATTTTTTAATTTTGCAACTAATAGTCTTGCGAGACGCCTCAGAATAATCCGGCAATTCCATAAATAATTTTCAATTTTAATTCCGCCGACAAAAGCTCTTACAGCAGCATATTGAATTGGTGCACTTGTAGCAGTAAAAGTTTCACTCGCTACTACAGCCATTGCATCGAGAAGCCATCTTAAGGAACGTGGGAAAGTGAAAGTTCCTAAACGCCACCCACCCGCACCGCACCATTTACTCAATCCACCACTTATTATTGTACCTTCAGGATAAAATCTTGCAATAGAAACATGTTTACCGCGATGGTGAAGTTCACCATAAATTTCATCAGAGAGTAAAATAATTTTATGATTGAAGGCAACTTTAGCAATTGCTTTTAATTCATCCATTGTGTAAGTCATACCGCTTGGATTGGCAGGATAATTAAGAATAACAATTCTAGGTTTTGCAGGATCATTCTTGCAGTGAGCTAAAAGTTCATCTGCTGTAAGTTTCCAGTTATTTTCTTTATGAGTTGGAAGCCATCGCACATGCCTCCCGATAATGTGAGCCTGCGGCGCATAAGAAACCCAGCTTGGAGTAGGAATAACCAGATCACCATAATAAACAAGCTGAAGAAGAAACATCAACTCTTTTGAACCCGGACCAATCAAAACATCTTCGGCATCATGGCTAATTCCCTGTGATCGTCTGTGATAATCTGCTACGGCTTCTCTTAACTGGAACAATCCTCTAACGGCGAGATATTCTTTCTGGTGAGCATTAACTTTTAAAGCATCAACAACAGATTGAGGCACCGGAAACGGAGACTGACCTAATCCAAGCTTATAAACTCGTCTTCCTTCTTTTTTAAGTATATCACATTTTTCATTTATTGCGAGAGTGGCAGATAATGGTAGACCCCTCACGTTTAAATTCAGGTTTATGTCGGGAGAATTATTTTTACGTCTGCCCATCTGGGAAAAATTATTATCAAAGTCTTCATAAAGATAATGTTTTTGAAAAGAATTTCAATGATGGACAGTTAAAAAAAGAGCCTTAATGATATAACAAAGGCTCTTGGATTGAACTTGTTTTAACATTCGATTCCGCTTTGCGGGACTCGAAGGTTTTACTTTTGAAATACCATCTTTCCCGCAACCTGCCGGTTTCCTACTCGCAATACATATAAATAAATTCCACTCGAAACTCCTGAACCATTATCTGTAGTCGCATTCCATTTTGTAAGATAATTTCCTGCCGATAAAACACCTTTAGCCAACGTTTTAATTTTTCGTCCCATAATATCATAAACAACTAATTCAGCCAAAGAGTTTGTGAGCTTATTAGGAATTGAAAAATTAATAATCACGTCCGGATTGAATGGATTGGGATAACTCTTAACAGTCAGATAAGTTTCAGGAACTACATGATTATTCGGATCTTCAGAAACAGAAGTTATAAGTGTAGCACCAGTTCCTTTACTGTTTCCTGAAGCATCTGCCAGATAAAGATTAACCCAATCGGGTCTCATAGATAAAGATAAATATGTCGAATCCCATTCAGAATCTGTTAATCTTTCAAAATTCGTTGATGTATATTCATAATAACTTAAAACAGGACCGACAAAAGCAGTTAGCTGTCCGTCAGTCATTTTGGTTACCCACACTCCAAGGTTAACGGGACCGGTTCCTACATGAGATATCCAACCAACAACATTGCCATCGCAGTCTGTAGGTACTGTATGAATATCTGCAACAATATTATTTTTCTGTAATAACCCTTCTTGCCCATGCGAATTATCCATATAAAATAATTTTGCATACCATCCATCATAAGGAGGTTGACCACTGCCCGCCAAGCGGTTATAAACGATCCTTTTCAAAAAATCTGTCTCTTCCTGGCTCAGTTGTGTTCCAGTAAGCTCTTTCTCTGATATTGATACAAGCGTATCGGAAACATTCCCCAAATAATCAAAGTAATCCATAATTCTTTCATTATAATATTGATCAGAAAAATTAATGTTTTGAAATTTATTGTAACCGAGTTCAGCAATTGTTTTTAAGTTTAAGTATAATTGAGGAAACGGTTCAACATAGCTATAAGGATATGAGCACATTGTTCCGCCTGTATAAGATTGTTTGGCATATAAAAGATTATCATGGCGTAACTGAGTCCATGAGCAAAGCTGCGTATTCATTTTTTCCTGCCAGAATGCTGCAGTTTGCATAAAGGCTGGTAAATTTGTTCTTTCAGATGGAGGATTCATACTCCGTACGTTACCGAGCCATGCATTGTACAGAGTAGAATTCCAGAAATCGGAATCGTATGAATCTATAAGATATCTTAAAGCTGTGAGATTAGATGAATAGTAATATTGATTTAATTCGGGAATCAGCAACTGTGCTGCGGCATCATTACCAAGTGCAAACAAAACATCTAATGTTGAAGGAGACAATCTGCGTATCTTTTCATTATTATATTTTATTCTATCATAAACTACTGAGCCCGTAACATAAGAATCGATCACAAATCTTTGCCCAAAAAGCATAAAAGCAGATGCAGGAATAATTGAGTCGGGCTCAAAAGGACTGGTAAGAATTTGAGATAAAATAAGCTGGTAAGCAAAACTTTGGTTCTTCAATGTATCCTGGAATTCAACAAGCTTAAGACTATCGAGAAAGTCTGATGCATTGGTTATTCCGACAGCATCTTTCAAAAACTGGATATCCGGCAAAGTTACATTATCACTCTTCCCAACAAAAAACTGAAGTATATCTTCCATTTCATCATAAAGAGGTCTAACGCCAGCCACGTCAAAGAGTTCATTTATGAGAAATGCGTCTATAGTTTGTCTTTTTATATCATCGAATGATGGCAAAGGACAATCGTATGGATATGACCTTGGAGACAGAAGATAAATCTCAGTTCTTCCCAGCCACATCATTACCTTAAAATATTGTTTAAGTATTGGATACTGTTCGCTATCGTAATGTCCTCTTGGTTTAAACTGGCTCCAATCCATCACCCTGCAATTTTCAGAGAATAATGTATAAGTTTTATATCCTTCTTCACCATTAATTTGAGTGATTATATCATCTACAACAGCGTTATTCTCTGAATAAAAAGCTGTAGCAGTTTCATCAAAAAGTTTTCGTGGAACAGTTATATAAACATCAACATCATTAAGCATTTGCAATATTTCCGGATTCGAGGAATATGTATTATGAAGTTGAGGTAATGATGAATAAAGCTGATTCAAAATAGTTTCTACACGATCAATTAAAATTCCGAGTTCTACATCCATAAGAATTCTATCATAAGAAATATGAAAAGCGTGAAGAATTGCATCTGTAGAAACAAAAACGGGAAGATCTTTATTATAAATATCCAGGAAAGCATTGCCGAAAGATTCTTGTGAAAGTCTTTCACTTACCATAAAACCATAATCTTGAATCAGGTTTTTCTCAAAGTTTGTAAGATTATACTTAATCGCAATACTATCAAAGTATAAAGCCCCATAGTAGTTTGTATTATTTTTATTTCTGAAGCCACCTGCATCGTGCATTTCAAGAAGCTGAGATGAATTCATATTCTGATGACTTTGGAGAAATGTTTTATACTGCTCAGTGTTAAAACCTGATTGAGCGTTAATATAAGAGAACGGAACAAGCAGAAGTAATAAGGCTTTAAAAGAGATATTCATTCTCCCCTCCTTTTTCTTTATTGATTAAACGTAAACAATAAATTTTTAATATTCAATAATGATGTATTTATCCTAACAATCTATTGTCAATCTATATGCCGGATAAATACTTATGAGAGCTTATCTAAGGATAGATTTAAGATAAAGTTGTTATCAGATTTTTGATGAGTTATAGAATTATTGAAAGAAATATAATAGAGAGAATTTTATTAATTAATAATTGGCAAGAGTTAACAAATGTAAAATAGAAAAGCCCCGATAAAACTTATCGAGGCTTAAAAGTGACCCCAACGGGATTCGAACCCATATTACCGCCGTGAAAGGGCGATGTCCTAACCGTTAGACGATGGGGCCTGATTATAACCTCCGCCAGAGGCGGATCAGCCTTTGGCTGAAAAAATTATAATGAACAATTGAAAGTTAACAATAATAAATCACTATTCATTGTTAATTGGCAATAGCAAGGGTGAGCGATGGGATTTGAACCCACGACCCCCAGGGCCACAACCTGGTGCTCTAACCAACTGAGCTACGCTCACCATCTTTAACTAACAATGAACAATTTACAATTAAAAATGTTTTCTAAAATTATTAATTATTTATTTATAATTGTTAATTGCGCTTAGCACCAAGTACGCCCGAGTGGACTCGAACCACTAACCCTCAGCTTAGAAGGCTGATGCTCTATCCGATTGAGCTACGGGCGCTCATCAATAAAACAATGAACAATAAGTAGTTAGTAATTAACAATTTACAATGAACAATTTGGTAAAATTAAATTGTTAATTATTCATTGATAATTGTTAGTTAGACGTCGGGGCGGCAGGATTCGAACCTGCGACCTCCTGCTCCCAAAGCAGGCGCGATGAACCGGGCTACGCTACGCCCCGTGTTTTCAAAATTAGTAAGAACAATGCCAAAATATTGCAAGAAAGAATGTAAATATATTCTATTATGGCTAAATAATCAAAAAATCTTCCGGGTATTATTCCTGCCTAATTGTTTATCTCACAATACTTTATGTTTTATCTAAAACCATTCTTCCCTAAATTAGTCTTTAATAAAAGAAAAATTAACCTTTGCGAATGCCTTCAGTTCCTTTTTTTATTTCAAAACGATATATCTTTTCAAAAAAGGATTCCCGTTTTATTAATCTCATTTCTATAATCTCGATTACAGGAATTTCCCTTGGCGTTGCAACTTTAATAATTGCTCTAAGTATATTGAATGGATTTGAAGAAACAATAACTAATAAAATTGTCGATTTTGATTCACATATAAAAATCTCTTCTTACAGAAATACTCTCCCGGATTATCATGAGGTCCGGCAAATCATAAAAAACATGCTCGGAGAGTATGCTATTTATGTAAATCCTTCTGCTTCTAACCTGGGAATAATCGGGACAAAAAGAATAAAAGAAGGAGTAAATATAAAAGGTATCGAATCCTCAGATAACTGGAACGGAATTAAAGAAACTATTATTGATGGAAAATTTGATCTTTCAAACGGAAAAATTATTATCGGGAAAAAACTGGCAAACAAACTTCGTATAAAAGTCGGTGACAAAGTTACTCTCTTTGCTTTAAAAAATAATCAACTCCCTTCAGCAGAAAATTTTCCAAATGTTGCGCAATATTTTGTAAGCGGTATATTTGAAAGCGGTATGGCGGAGTATGATGATCTTATTGCTTACATATCATTAAAAGGCGCCCAGGATCTTTTCAGTATTGGTAATAACATAAACGGATATGATATTAAACTAAATAATATTTCCAAAATCGATAGTTTGGCAAAAGTTCTCTCTGTAAAACTTCGTTATCCCCATGCTGTTAGAACTATTTACCAGACTCACAGAAATATTTTTACATGGATTAACTTACAGAAAGAACCTGTCCCGATTGTGCTTGCTTTAATAATTATTGTTGCAGTCTTTAATATTATTGGAACACTTTTAATGATTGTACTGGAGAAAACAAGTTCGATTGGAGTATTAAAATCTCTCGGGGCTAAAAGGAAACAGATTATATCTATTTTTGTTTACCAGGGAATTTTTCTTGCACTTGCCGGAATTATAATCGGGAATATTCTTGCTTTTGCAATTACAATAATACAATTGAAATTTAATATTATATCACTTCCCTCTTCTGTTTATTTCGTAACTACAGTGCCTATAAAAATATCTCCTGAAGTTTTCTTTTTAGTTTCTTTGCTTACGCTTTTACTTTGCTTTCTGGCAAGCGTTATACCAAGTTACATCGCATCGCGAATTCAACCTGTTAACTCTTTAAGGTTCAGATAATGTCATTCGAATCATTTGTTGCAAAAAGATATCTTGTTTCCAAACATAAAATTAATTTTATAACGGTTATTTCCATTATTTCTGTCGCTGGAATAACAATCGGTGTTGCTGCTTTAATTGTCGTTCTTTCTGTTTTTAATGGATTCGGCAGTTTGGTTACTTCTTTTTTAATGAACTTCGATCCGGATGTTAGAGTTGAAATGATTTCTGCAAATTCAAATCAGGAACAACTTGAAAATCTCCTTAAATCAAAAAAGGAGGTAAAAGATTATACGGCATTTGTAAGCGGGAAAGTATTGGCTTATAATTCGGGTCTTACAAAAGTAGTTACATTAAAGGGAATAAATGAACAAAGAGCAGATGATATTTACGGAATAGACAAAAGCATTCTCTTTGGTAAATTTAATATAGAGCCTAAAGGAAGTATTCCACAGGCAATTATAGGGATTAATCTTGCAGATCAATTGCAGTCTTTAGTCGGTGATACAATCACTTTGGTTTCCCCAGTTGGAGTCGAAAAAGCGCTTGTTCAATTTACAATTCCAAGTACTCAGAAATTTATAATCGCCGGAATATACAGGTCAGATAATAATGAATATGATGCTTCTTTTATTTTCTCATCTTTGAGCTCGGCTCAAAATCTTCTTGGATACGGTAAATCCGTTCAGGGTTATGAAATTAAATTATCAAATATTAATCAATCTTACGATTTAAAAAATCAACTCGATTCGGAACTCAATACTGATTTGTACAGCGTAAATACATGGTATGATTTTCATAAAGACTTATACTCGGTTATGCAGATTGAAAGATGGTCTGCTTATATTATTCTCTGTTTAATTATTGCAGTTGCAACTTTTAATATTCTCGGTTCTTTATCAATGTCTGTAATAGAAAAGAAACGCGATATTGGAGTTCTAAGATCTGTCGGAGCAAGGGACAAATCAATAGTAAAAATCTTTATGTTTGAAGGATTGCTGATAGGAATTATAGGAACACTTGCCGGAATTTTTCTCGGTTATTTAATTTGTTATCTCCAAATACATTATAATATTTATTCACTTGACCCGACACAATATAAAATAGATTCCCTGCCGCTTCAATTAAGACTCTCTGATTTCTTTTATATTTCGGGAGCCTCGATGCTGCTTTCTTTTTTGGCTTCACTTTATCCTGCAAAGAAAGCTTCGAAAGTTAATATTGTTGAATCAATAAAGTGGGAATAAAAGAGTAATTATGAATAAAGTTATTTTATCTGCAAATAATATTACTAAATCTTTCAGATCGAACGGGAAAGTTACTCTTGAAATCCTGAAATTAGTTTCTTTGGAGGTTGAAGAGGAAAAAATTTCAGTAATTATAGGGGCATCCGGTGCCGGGAAAAGTACTCTGCTTCATATTCTTGGCGGACTCGATAAACCAGATTCCGGTGATGTGATTTTTAATAATACAAGTATTTACAATCTTTCAGACGATAAGCTTGCTAATTTCAGGAACAACAATATAGGCTTTGTTTTTCAGTTTCATCATCTTCTGCCAGAGTTTACAGCACTGGAAAACATTATGCTTCCGCAAATGATTAATGGAATATCTGAAAAGAGAGCAAGTAAAAAAGCTAAAGATTTATTAAACGAAATTGGAATGGCTGAAAGAGCAAATCACAAACCTGCTGAATTGTCTGGCGGGGAGCAGCAGAGAGTTGCGGTTGGACGTGCATTAGCTAATGATCCCGAACTGATTTTAGCTGATGAACCAACAGGCAATCTCGACTCACAAAATAGTATCATATTGCAGGAGCTTTTCTCTAACTTAAAGAACAAACTAAATAAGACATTTATTATAGTTACCCATAATCAGGAGCTTATGAATATAGGCGATAATCTATTCGAGATGAAAGATGGAACTATATATAAAAATAATAAGTTACAGAAATAATCTATATTATTTCTTCTTACTATTACTTTGGACATATTCAAATAGCAATCTCACTCCAAAACCAGTCATGAACTTCTTACTATAATTATTATTCGAATTTAACATAGCTGGACCAGCTATATCAAGATGAACCCATGGAATCTTCTCATCTACAAAATGTTCAAGAAATTT
>Ga0075308_1000339_pt1 | contig 10504 bp, 9 predicted proteins | sample Joice_ThreeSqA_D_3_FD_120062 | JGI IMG/M metagenome (GOLD analysis project Ga0075308, IMG submission 120062) | Natural and restored wetland microbial communities from the San Francisco Bay, California, USA, that impact long-term carbon... | ecosystem: Environmental > Terrestrial > Soil > Wetlands... | reverse complement strand
GAGAAGGATGAACTCGAAAGCAAATCAATTCATGCAATGGTTTGTAATGAAAATAGAATTCCAATCGGAGTTGGCAGAGCTCATTTTAAATCTTCCGAAGAAGCGCAGATAAGATACATGGCTGTTGAAGAAGAATGGCAGGGAAAAGGAATAGGCAAGATGGTTCTTTCTTATCTTGAAGAAAAGATTAAAGAAAAAGGCGCAAAGAATATTATTTTGAATGCACGTGATATTGCAATTAAATTTTATGAAAGAAATGGATACAGAATTGTGAAGGAAGCACACACTCTTTTTGATGCGATTCCTCATTACAGGATGAGGAAAACAATTTAAACAATTATTATTTGTAATATTTCATTGCTTCAGGCAGCCAGTTTTTAATATCGTTTATTCTTGTTTGGTCCGAAGGGTGAGTGCTTAAAAATTCGGGAGGTTTTTCACCATTATTCATTTCAGCCATTCTTTGCCAAAAGTTAACAGCCTGATTCGGATTATAGCCTGCCATTGCCATAAAAATTAAACCGAGATGATCGGCTTCGCTTTCCTGTGTCCTGCTGTAGGCGAGAACGCCGATAGTGGAGCCTACTCCATAAGCAGTGAGAAATAAATCCTGTGTTAATTGTGGTTTATCTTTTAGTGCAACAGACAAGGCAACTCCACCGAGCTGCTGAACTAAACCCTGACTCATTCTTTCATTACCATGTTCGGCAATCGCATGTGCTATTTCATGTCCAAGTACCACTGCAAGACCAATTTCATTTTGAGTGACCGGGAGTATTCCTGTATAAACAACAACTTTTCCACCAGGCATACACCATGCATTAACCTGGTCATCCTGAACGAGATTGAATTCCCAGTTATATCCATCTAACCTGCTGCTTAGATTATTTTGGGCGAGATATTTTTCAACAGCGTGTTGAATGTTTGTCCCCACTTTTTTTACTAAAACTGTATTTTTTTTATCATTGCTTACTTTGTTTTCGTTCAGGAATTGGTCATACTGCTGGAAACTAAGAGAAAGCATTTCGCTTGAAGGAATAAGATTTAGTTGAGATCTTCCGGTTAAAGGAACTGTACTACAAGATAAAATCGAGAATGCAGTTATAATAGATAAAAATAAAATTTTAAGCTTTTTCATTAATCCTCCAAGTAAAAAACTTTTTTTTTAAATACAGAATATCAGTAGAAAACGATTGACTTATTCTAAGTAAAATTTAGATATGATTCAAATGGTTATCCTACCTAGCTACCAATTCAACTCTCCGGTTAAGTTTTCTTCCATCTTCTGTTTCGTTTGTTGAAACAGGCGCAAGAGGTCCGACTCCATCCGGTGTTAAACGGTTTGGGTTTACTCCATATTTTCTTGTAAGCTCTTTTACAACTGAAGCGGCTCTTCGTTTTGAAAGTTCGACATTGTAATCGATCTTGCCTTTGTTATCTGTGTGTCCTACAACATAGAGATTTAGCTGTGTATCTTTTTTGAGAAGAGTTACAATTTCCTTTAATGTCGGCTCAGATTCAGGTTTTACATCATCTTTATCAAAATCAAAATAAATTCCGTACAAAGAAATCTTACCATCTGTTTTTATTCCTTTCAACATTTCGTCAGCATTTATTTTGATAAGATCGTCTTTCATTTTTGTTTCTTCAATAATATCAATCATATAAATCTTCTTCTGATCACTGTACTCTTTGCCTGCAACAACTACGTAAGCTGTTCCCGAAGGTTTCGACAATTTACCTGCAATAAAGCATGTTCCTCCCGAAGTAGCAGAACCGGCACCCATAAGGATGTTTGCACTTGTCGGGTAATCATTTTTTGCATAAAAAGTTCCTAACCAGGAACCTCCTCCAACATCTTTTTTAACATTCCTGTCTTTAAATAAACCTTTGGCCAGAACTTCGAATCCTGCTTTCTCCATTGCATTCCGGTAGTTAGTAAAGATTTGGGTTATGCTTGTATTATCTTCAAGTTCATAATAAATTCGTGTGAATTTTCCCTCAACGTCTGTCCACTCACTAATAGTTTTATAGCCAGTTACCGGACCGGTAGCAATAGAATACGTGGAAAATTCCTGCTCATCATAATAGGCGATGTGAGAACCGGGATACCTTGTTATTAAAGGATGATCTTTGCTTTCTTCAACATCCGTTTGTGCAAACATTGATGCTGTTAAAAATATTACAAATAGATGTAAAGTGTGAATTGTCCTTTTCATAACAAAACCTTTTTGTTTGTTGTTAAGTTTGAGTGACGAAAAGACCTCTGCCAGGGAATCTTGTAAAACAATATAATGTTTTCATCCGGAAAAACACACTTTGAAATTCCATTATCTGTTAGTAACCGATGAACCAATTCTATATATGTTGACACTTCTAGTAGGAATTAATCGATAAGTAGAAATCATAAATCGTTTTCAAAAATCAAAAATTTATTTGCTTCCCATCTTTACGATTTCATCAAACTCTTTCTTTTCAACAGGCATAACAGATAATCGGTTTCCTCTTTGAACGAGCCTCATCTTTTTTAGCTTAGGATTATCTTTTATATCGCTCAGAGGAACAAATGTTTTTAATTTCTTAACGAATTTAATATCAACCATATACCAGACTGGTTTTGCAGGATCGGCTGAGGAGAAATAATGTTTATTGTCCGGATCAAATTGTGTATAATCAGGATAACCTTCTTTTACTATTTCTGCAATTCCTGCAACACCGGACGGTTCTGTATTGCTGTGGTAAAATAAAACTTTGTCGCCTTTCTTCATTTCGTCTCTCATAAAATTTCTTGCTTGATAATTTCTTACACCGTCCCAATACGTTTTTTTATTTTTCTTCAGATCTTCAATAGAGAAAACATCCGGTTCAGATTTCATAAGCCAGTATTTCATTTTACAGACTCCTTTTTTCTTTTCGCAATTTCTTTCTTAATGCTGTCGGGCATTTCTCTGCAGGAACAATGTTTTCCATGTTCAATATGCCAGTTAATTCTTTCATTGAGTGTTGGATTTTTTGGCATTTTGTTTTTCAAATGCCATTCTTTATTGATCTTCATTTCATTTGTCAATTTTAAGTTAATTATTATAAACCGTTGAAACGGTTGTTATAATGTTTTTTTTCTCCAGCTTACACCGGAATAAATCCCTGTGTTAATCAAACCGCTTTTAATTGCTAATCTCCCAACGGTTTTTCTTGAGTAAAAATATAAAGATTTGGATAAACTTACAGTGTGGCAAAATCAATTCCTGCCTTCTTTCTTAATTGATATTCAATAACAATCGGGATATATTGCTCACAATTCTTTTGCGATAAAAATGATAAAAACGACGTTAATTATTTTGATAATTTTTTCAATTGAAATGCTGCCTCAAACTGATGGAAGATTTCAGATTGCACGCTTAAAATATAACGGCGGCGGTGATTGGTATAATGATCCTTCTGCTGAAGTGAATCTTTTGAACTTTTTAAAAGCCAACACTAATTTGAAAGTAAAAGCTGAATATACTTTTGTTGATATTTCAACCGATGAAATTTTTTCTCATCCTTTTCTCTTTATGACAGGTCACGGTAATGTAGTTTTTTCAGACGATCAGGCCGTGAGATTAAGAAAATATTTAGAGAGTGGAGGTTTCCTTTATATCGATGATGATTATGGCTTGGATAAAGCTATCAGAAGAGAAATGAAAAAAGTTTTTCCTGATAAAAATTTTGTAGAGCTTCCTTTTTCAGATGAACTATACAATATACTTTACAGTTTTCCGTCCGGACCGCCAAAAACTCACGAGCATAATGGAAAACCGCCACAAGGTTTTGGAATTTTTATAGATAAAAGGTTAGCAGTTTATTATACTTATGAATCGAATCCGAGCGACGGTTGGGCAGATCCTGAAGTTCATAATGATCCTGAAAGTAAAAGGCAGGAAGCTTTGAGGTTTGGAGCCAATCTTGTTTTGTATACTTTGAGTAATTAGGAGGACGGGAAATGGCAGATGGCAAGAGGCAGACGTAAATTGGACACAATTTTGACTTTGAAATGATTGAATCAAATTTTTATAAAGACATATTAAATAAACTCGATAAACTCGATAAGAAAGAACAAGCCCTTGTTACTTTAATAGGTTTGCTGCTTTCTCTTATTCTTGTCATTCTTGTTTTTACTTCTTTCTCCTTTCTCGAAATGCTTCTGCATCATTCATCTCTTCTAAGGACGATTATTTCTTCTATAATTGTTCTCGTTGCTGTTGCTTCATTTGGATTTCTCTTTATAAAACCTTTAATGAGATATTTTGACCTGCTCGGAAAAAGAGATCATTTCAAAACGGCGGGTAAAGTTGCGGTCTACTTCCCGCAAATAAAAGATGATCTTCTTAATGCAATCCAGTTAGTTAGCCCCGGAATCGATAATAAAATGTATTCTTCCGGATTGGTTGATGCATCATTTAAGAAGGTTTATGAAAAAACAAAGAATATACAATTCGAGTCTGTAGTTGATTTTAATAAAGTAAAGCAACTTCTCATTTGCTTTTTAAGCATCTCAGCAATTGTATCTTTGATATTTATCTTTGCTCCCGGAATGCAAGCCGCATCTTATAGAATAGTAAACTTTAACCGTGAATTTATTCCGCCGCAGAAGTACTCTTTTGAAGTTATTCCGGGAAATGCACAGGTTACTAAAGGAGACAATGTTAATATTTCTATAAAAGTAAGCGGGGGAATTCCTTCATCAGTTTTCCTTGCATTAAAAGATAAAGAAGAAACAAATTTTCAGAATCAAAAATTAATTCCTGATTCCAACGGTGTTTACAATTTTGATTACAAATCTGCGAGGAGTTCTTTGAAATATTATGCTTTTGCTGAAGAGAGTAAAAGTGAAGAATATTCAATCGAAGTTATCGATAGACCAATTGTCAAAAATTTGGATATCACAGTAACCCCGCCCTCATATTCCGGAATCCCATCCTTTCAACAAAAAGATAACGGCAATATTTCTTCTTTAAAGGGAAGTAAGGTTGAAATAAAATTTAATTCAACTAAAAAATTAAAAAATGTAAAACTTTTGTTTAATGATTCAACGGAAATTCAATTAAATAAAAAATCAACATTGGCTTCTGGTAATTTTAGAATATTGAAAGATAATACTTATACAATTCATATTGAGGATTTTGCTGGAAACGAAAATCTTTCTCCGATTACATATAATATAAAATCCCTTAATGATGATTATCCTTCTATTGAAATGATTGTCCCGAACAAAGATGTTTCCCTGGAAAATGATAATAGACTTCCACTTTTATTAAAAGTGTCTGATGATTATGGATTTACAAAACTACTTTTGCATTACAGGTTATCAGCCTCGAGGTATGAAACTCCCCAAACCCAGTTTTCTTCTTTTGAAATTCCTTTAACAAAGAATGAAAAGGAATTAAATGTAGATTATGTGTGGAATCTTACAAATCTTAATCTCGGAACCGATGATGTTGTTAGTTATTACCTGGAAATTTTTGATAACGATAATGTAAGTGGTCCAAAGTCCGCAAAGACACAAATCTTTATGGTGAGGGTTCCTTCTTTGGATGAAATTCTTTCGGGAGTTGATAAGAACCACGAGGATATTGAGCAGCAATTAAAAGAGACGATGAATGAATCCGAAGAGTTGAGAAAAGAACTTGATAAAATAAATGATGAGCTAAAACAGGATAAGAAAGAAATTACCTGGGAAGAGAAGCAGAAGATTGAAAATACTCTAGACAAGTATGAAAAGCTTCAGGATAAAATTCAGAAAACCGGCGATGAATTTAGTAAGATGAAGCAGGATATGCAGGAAAATAATTTGCTGTCGAAAGAGACTTTGGAAAAGTATATGGAATTGCAGAAAATGATGGATGAATTAACAAGCGATGAATTTAAGGAAGCTTTTAAGAAGTTGCAGGAGGCTATGCAAAGTCTTAACCGTCAGCAAACGCAGGACGCTCTTCAGAATTTTAAAATGGATGAGGACCAATTCAAAAAAAGTATTGAAAGAACCTTGAATCTTTTGAAAAGAATTCAAGTAGAACAAAAAGTAGACGAACTACTCAAACGATCTGAAATGATGACCGAAAAACAAAAGGATTTACAAAACCAGACAGATGAAAGCGATTTATCGGATAAATCTCAAAGTGACAAGCTGGGTGAACAGCAAGAACAAATGACAAAAGATCTTAAGAAGTTTTCTGATGAACTTGATAAGCTTTCTGAAAAGATGGACGAGCTGAAAGATATGCCTCAGGAGAAAATGCAAAAGCTGAAAGAAGAATTTCAGAAGCAGGAGAATCAACAAAAGTCGCAGCAGGTTGAACAAAATATGAAACAGAACAATAAACAAATGGCCATGCAGAATCAGCAGCAGGTACAGAAAAATATGTCGCAGATGAACCAGCAGTTGAAGGATCTTCAATCTTCTATGTCACAAATGAACGAGATACAGAATTTTACAGACATGATGAAGATTCTTGATAATCTAATTGATTTATCAAAACAGCAAGAAAAACTTAAGAACCAGGCCCAACAGCTTGATCAGAATTCATCAGCTTTTGATGAGAATGCACAAAAGCAAAATAATATTCAAAATGATCTTGGAAAGATTCTAAAACAGATGAGCGAACTTTCACAAAAAACTTTTGCAATTACGCCCGAGATAGGAAAAAGTGTTGGTGATGCTCAAAGGGAAATGTTAAAATCAATCCAGTCGTTGCAGAACAGGGATGGCAGCATGGCTTCAATCAGCCAGGGAAATGCTATGGAATCGTTGAATGAAGCATCCACTTTGCTTAAAGGTTCTATGGAAGCGATGATGCAGGGCGGAGGACAAGGTGGAATGATGTCATTGATGCAGCTGCTTCAGAAATTATCAGGCCAGCAGATGGGGCTTAATAATCTTACGCAAATGCTTAAACAGATGCAGCAAGGTTCTCTTTCCCAGCAGCAGCAGGCAGAAATGCAAAGACTTGCTCAACAGCAGGACCTTATCCGAAAATCTCTGGATCAATTAAATAAAGAAGCCAAAGAACAGGGAAAATCAAAAAGTCTTTCATCAAACCTTGACAATGTGCTTAAGCAAATGCAGGAAGTTGTAAAAGATATGAATACTGAAAAACTTGATGATAATTTAGTTCAAAAGCAGGAAAGAATTCTTTCAAAGCTGCTCGATGCTCAAAGATCAATTAATGAAAGAGATTTTGAAAAGAACAGGGAATCTAATACAGGTCAGAATATAGTAAGAGAATCACCCCAGGATTTAAATCTAAGTAATGATAAAAATATTGAAAAGATAAAAGATGAATTGAACAAAGCTGTCCGCGAAGGTTTTTCGAGAGATTATGAAAATCTTATTCGAAAATATTATGAAGCGCTTCAAAAAGAAGAAATTGTCAATTAGTCTTTATCAATTCTTTCTTATAAAATTTTTTTATTTATTTTTTTATTGAATATATTTCTAATTAAATATTCATAAAAACATTAAATAACTTTGCCGGATCAAAAATCTTCTGATACAATTCTTTCCTTTTATTCGGATGAACTAAGATCTCTTATTGAAGTTTCCGACGATCTTATCTTTTCTCTTGATTATTCCGGTTACATAAAAAGCATAAATAAGAGTGGTGCACTGCTTCTTAGTTATCAACCGGAAGAATTAACCGGAAAATATTTTACAGAAGTAGTTAAAACTTCCTCTAAATCTCTTGTGTTGAGCGCTTTTCAAAAAGCTCTTTCTCCAAATGACAAAATAACAACTTTCGAAGCTATTTTGCTTGATAAACTCGGCAACGAATTCCCATTTAAATTCAGGGTTAAAGCTCTTATTGATGAAGAAAATGTTAAAGGTTTAATCGGAATGGGACGAAGTCTATCCTTCATAAAAAAACTTGAAGATATAATAACTGAGTTGAGCGAAAAATATAAAGAAGCCAGGCGAATCATAAATATTGAAAAATCGAGAGGATTGCAAAAGGTTTCTTTACTCGAAGAGCTTAATAAAATGAAATCGGAATTTATCTCGAACATTTCTCACGAATTCAGGACTCCTTTAGCATCTATAGTTGGCTTTTCAGAATCGATTGCCTCAGATCCTTCTATGACAGAAGAACACAAAAAAGAATTCAACGATGTTATCCTTGCGGAAGGGAAAAGACTTGCCAAGCTAATCAATGGAGTTCTAGATTTAACGAGGCTTGAAAAGGGAGAAATAAGTTTAAATAGGACCAGGTTAAATTGTATATCTCTGCTTCATAAGGTTATTGAAAAGAATCAGGAAAGTATTAATAATAAAAATCAACGTTTAACTGTTGAACTACCTGACCAAGAAATTTATGTAGATGGGGATAGAGAAAGACTCGAACAAATGTTTAACAGTTTACTGAACAATGCGATTAAGTATACTGGAAAAGGGGGCAGGATATCAGTTTTTGGCCATAGTTTATTTAAAGAATTTGAAGTAATAATTACCGACACTGGCATCGGTATTGCTAAAAAAGACCTTCCTTATATCTTTCAAAAATACTTTAGTGATAATAAATCCGCTGAACAAAGTGCTGGAACGGGCTTAGGCTTGGTTTTTGTTAAGCAGATAGTGGATTTACATAAGGGTTCCATTTCAATTCAAAGCGAGCTAAATGAAGGAACCACGGTTATAGTTAGACTGACTAAAAACGAATAAAAAGGAAGGCATTGTGAGCAAATTAGTTTTTATCGTTGATGATGAACCAGCGATTTCAAAACTCTTATCTTATTGGGTGAAAGACAAATGGAAATATCAGGCTCAGATTTTTACGAACGGCGAAGATGTTTTAAGAAATTTAACACAAAGACCCGATCTTATTCTTCTTGATATTATGTTGCCAGGCCTCGATGGCTTGGAAACTTTAAAAAGAATAAAACAACTTGATGAAAATCTGCCGGTGATTATCCTTTCTGCTCAGGGGAGTATTGAAGTTGCAGTTGAAGCGCTTAGACACGGCGCATTTGATTATTTTCCCAAACCAATTGACCAGCAAAGGCTGGAACCATCAATTAAAAATGCAATTAAAAATTATGATCTTTTACGCGAGCTTCATAATCTTAAAGAAAATGTTAAGAAAGAATACAGCTTTGATAATATTATTTCTGCTGATGGAAAAATGCAGGATGTTTTTAAGCTAGTTACCAAGGTTCTTGATAATGACATAACTGTTTTAATTCATGGCGAAAGCGGAACTGGTAAAGAATTAATTGCAAGAGCAATTCATTATAATGGAAAAAGAAAAGACAAACCTTTTGTCGTAGTTAATTGTGCTTCTATTCCAAGAGAATTATTAGAAAGTGAATTGTTCGGTCATGAAAAAGGTTCCTTTACAGGGGCTTACCAAAAGAAGCTTGGAAAGTTTGAAGTTGCAAATGAAGGTACAATATTTCTTGATGAAGTTGGCGAACTCGAAATGCTTCTCCAGGCTAAGTTGCTGCGAGTAATTCAGCAGAGAGAATTTGAAAGAGTCGGTGGAACAGATACGATTAAAACGGATGTAAGAATTATTTCGGCTACAAACCGGGATTTGAAAAAAGCAGTTGACGATAAAGAATTTAGAGAGGACCTGTTTTACAGATTAAATTCTTTTCCTATATATGTCCCTCCTTTAAGACAGAGAAGGGGAGACATTTTAGTTATTGTTCATCACTTTTTGGATTTGTTTAATAAAAAGTTAGACAAAAATGTTAAAGGATTTAGTAAAAAAGCTCTTAAATTAATTTATGAATATGCTTGGCCAGGTAATATCAGAGAAATGGAAAATACAATTGAACGTTGTTTAATTATAGCTGAACGCGACATAATAGATATTGAAGATTTACCCCCACATATTAAAGCTTCTCAGACAAATGGAAGTATTGACTTAAATGGTAGCTTATTTGCGGATGATTCTATAGTCCCTTTTGAAAAGCTTAAAGAAGAATCTATAAGACATGCACTAAAAGTAACTAATGGTAATATAGTCGAAGCTGCAAAGAAACTACAACTTGGCAGAGCGACTATTTACAGGCTTATGGAAAAATATCATATTCAAAACAGACCATTCGAAAAGGCGGGTTAATATGTTTCAAGAATACGTTAAGGAAGAAGTAGGGGAAATAATTGTTGAGAAAGTAAACTTGACTCGCGCTACTTTAAAAGAAGCAGAGGATTTTAAGAAAACTTTAATAAATGATATTGAATCAGGGAAGAAGAGGATAGTTGTGGATCTTGTAGATTGCGAGTTTATTGATTCGACTTTTCTTGGCGCTCTTGTTGTCTCATTAAAAAAAATTACTGCACTTGGGGGAGACCTCAAATTAGTTGGATTTCAACCTAATGTTCGTTCAATGTTCGAACTCACAAGAATGTACAGGGTGTTTGAAGCATTTGAAACAAGAGAAGAGGCCGTCGCAAGTTTTGGCTGATAAAAATACTTTAGTTATGACTTTTTTGACATTGATAATAAAATATTGGAAACTTAGT
>Ga0075308_1000335_pt1 | contig 10606 bp, 10 predicted proteins | sample Joice_ThreeSqA_D_3_FD_120062 | JGI IMG/M metagenome (GOLD analysis project Ga0075308, IMG submission 120062) | Natural and restored wetland microbial communities from the San Francisco Bay, California, USA, that impact long-term carbon... | ecosystem: Environmental > Terrestrial > Soil >... | reverse complement strand
CGACATAAAACCTGATGTTAATGTTAGTGAAGCAGAATACAAACGCCTGCTTGGTTATCCTTCTGATTATGAACTTGAAGACAAAGCGCGTGAACTGGCTGACTGGGCAAGACTATGGTATAATGAAAATGGGAAGCCGTGGATTTACGCTGTACAGATTGACAAACTCAATGCTTCAAATGAAAATCTTATTATTAGCGATATAGAATTATCATCAAAGAGACTTCGTAATCAATTTGCTGAAGCGGAAACAGACAGTGCGATGCTTACTATAGTGAGTGCCGGTAAAGAATGCGAAGAGAAAGCTCATCAACTCTGGATTGAGGGAAAACCTGATGAATATTTCTTTCTTGAAATTTATGGTTCTGCTGTCGTTGAGCATCTGGTTATGACTGCAGGTTTCCGTTTTTGCGATTGGGCTGAAAAAAATAATATGATGGTGTTGCCTCACTACAGTCCGGGCTATCCCGGCTGGAAAGTTGAAGACCAGGAAAAGATTTTACAATTAATTGAGCATAATAAAACCCAGGATTTACCGGGAGAAATTCATTTATTAGAATCCGGAATGCTCAAACCTAAGAAATCAATGCTTGCTCTTTTCGGGATTACAAAAAATATAAGCAAAGTCAGAAATCTTAAAGAATTAATCCCTTGTGAAAGTTGTTCATTGGCAAATTGCCAATACAGAAGAGTTCCATATAAAAATTCACGAAGACAAATTGAAGATATTCGTAAATTACAATCTGGAAATGGTGAATCTTTAAATGGAAATGAAAAGATTGAATCTGTTCTTACTCAAAATGCAAAATATACAGTTAGTCAAAAAGCTCTTCAAAAATGGTCGGATGAAAGATTGCAATTAAATTTTATGAATGATAATTCTATTGAAGCAAAGTTTAGGTATGAAGGAACCACTTGCTCAAATATGGGAAGAAAACTTGAATTCGATTACAAAATCAAATTAAGTTCTCCGGATGAAGGATATAAAATTACAGGACTGAATTGTAATCCCTCGGACAGTGATGATGGATATAAATATATGTGCGAGTACATTAAAAATCCTGAAGAGTTGATGAACAATATTAAAAACGAAAAACCGTTATTTGGCAAATCTCTTAATGATATCGTGAATTGGGAGCGGCAGTTTAGCCCTGATGGCTGTTTTTGTAATCCCGAAAGCAGAAATCATAAATGGGGATTGGCTTTTGAAGTACTTCATTATACATTAGTAAAGTATCACCCTGAACTTGTTTCAGGTTCTCCTGATAAGAAGGAATGAATAATTATTATGTTCACATTTTAGCTAATGCTTCAAAAACACTTTATGTCGATATTACAAACGATCTTGCATGAAGAATTTATGAGCATAAACATAAATTTATTGAAGGGTTTACAAAAAAATATAATTTGACAAGACTTATTTACTATGAGGCCGCAAATAATATAAATGATGGAATAAAACGAGAAAAGCAACTAAAGAATTGGCATAGACAATTGAAAATAAATTTGATTGAATCGGTAAACAAGGAGTGGATTTGTCTTTAGAATGGTTAAATCCGGGAGATGCTGAAACGAGTTCAGTATTACATTAATAAAAAAATGGAGAACAAACTGTGATTAAACTCTGTGATATAAACCAACAAGCGAAGGAAAAACTGCCGCCCGCTTTTATGGAAAAATCAGGGATTGGCACACACTATACAGATGCTTTCATCAAACCGATGAATAGAACTCTTGAAGATGGAACACGAGTATCGTGCAAACGCAAAGGCTTAAAACTTACTCTGGTTGCGGGGACTAAAAAAGGCGAAGGATTAATGAGAAGGCTCGATGTAAGTAAAGACCCTGTTGTTATGCTCAAAGCAGCATTAGAGGAAGCAGCAAAAGCAGCAGGAATAGGATTAAACATTACAGATAGTGAAATTTTAATTGAACCATAATGATTTGTCACGCTGAATTTATTTCAGCATCTTCAAATGACTTTGGAACAAATTCGGAATGACTGAATAAATTTTTTAAAAGAGGAAAAATTATGCGACCAGAACAATGGGAAATTTTCAAAAAAGCTGCGAGGATGGAAAAGCTCGATAAGGTTCCAATGGCTTTAATTATAGACAGCCCATGGATTCCCGGCTACCTCGGGATTAGTCATATGGATTATTATCTCGATCCTGAGTTGTGGTTTCAATCCAATCTGAAAATTCACCAGGAATATCCGGATATAATTTTTATCCCTTCGTGGTGGATGGAATATGGAATGGCAGCGGAACCATCGGCACTTGGCACAAAAATTAAATTCTGGCAGGATAATACTCCGAGTGAATATCATACTCTTTACCATCTCGAGGATATCGATAACTTTCCTGAATACGAAGTTGAGTTCGACGCTTTTATGGCTATGACATTACACAGAATAAAAATGCAGAAGCAAAGAATTTTGGATAACGGTTACATTCTGCCGATTGTTACTTCACGTGGTCCTCTCTGCACAGCAGGATTTGTAAGAGGTACAACTGAATTTATGATCGACCTTGTTGAAAGTCCTGAATACTCTCATAAATTAATTAATCTTTGTACAAATCTCATTATTGACTGGCTGAAAGCTCAGGCGAAAGCTATGGGTAATACAGTAGAAGGCATTTTTATTTTAGATGATATTGTAGGATTCATCAATGAAGAACATTATGAAGAATTTGCTCATCCTTATTTGAAGAAAATATGTGATGCATTTCCAAAAGACTGGGTAAAGATTTATCACAATGATGCCGATATCAACGCATGCCTGGAACATCTTCCTGATTGTGGTTTTAATGTTCTTAACTGGGGCAAGCAGACAGATATTGAAGAGGTTAAAAGTCGTGTTGGTAACAGGATATGCCTGATGGGAAATGTTAACCCGCTTGAAATCGGTGTCCGCGGAACTCCCGATGAAGTATTCGATGCAACAATAGAAGTTCTTGAAAAAAGCGGTGGCGAAGGAGTCATACTTTCAGTTGGTGGTGGTACAAGCCCGGGAATGCCGCGTGAAAATATTTTAGCAATGCAAAAAGCTTTAAATGAATATAATACTAAACGTTAACACAAACTGATTTCGGATTTCGCCTGCCTGCCGGCAAGGCAGGGAATATGACTATTGACCAATGACAAACAACATGCAATCATACATCCATGCTTTTAATTTTAGTGGAAATAAAGAATTATTCCCAAAACCGTTTTAATAATTAATAATATAACAGAGGATAACTCATGCCCGATTATGCTTTAATGAACCAATATCTTTATGAAGGTAAAGCAAAAGAAGTTGAACAAATGACAAAGGACGCTCTCGCAGAAGGACGAACCGTTCAAGAAGTTTTAAATGATGGATTAATTGCAGGAATGAGCGTGGTTGGAGAAGATTTTAAATATAATATCTTATATGTGCCCGAAGTTTTAATTGCAGCCCGTGCAATGAAAGCCGGAATGGCAGTTTTGAAACCTTTGCTTTCCGCAAAAGATTCTAACACTCAACCCAAGGGAATTTTGCTTATGGGAACTGTACGCGGTGATTTGCATGACATTGGTAAGAATCTTGTTTGTATGATGGCCGAGGGTGCAGGATTTGAAGTTCACGATATTGGAGTTGACCAAAGTATAGATAAGTTTCTTGCGGCTACTGAAAAGTTTAAACCAAGCATTATCGGTATGAGCGCTTTGTTGACTACCACAATGACATATATGAAAACCGTTATTGACGGCTTCAAGGAAAAAGGTTTAGGAGATATTAAGATGGCAATCGGGGGAGCGCCTGTTAGCCAGATGTTTGCTGATGAAATCGGCGCAGATGGCTACGGAGCTGATGCAAGCAGCGCAGTTGATTTGTTCTTAAAGTTAGTTGAAAAATAATAGTTGTTAATTATAAATTTTTAATCCTTAATTAAAATGGCATCATATCAAATACTTTACTGGCAGGAAATTCCTTCACAAATAAAAACCTGGGATGATTTTGATGAAGTTAAATTGGAATTATCATCTAAATTCATATTAATGATAGATAAAGCAGCAAAAGACCAGGGATTGACAGGGGAAGACGATTATCTCGCCCAATGGAGATGGAGTGATGAAGAAGAACGGGCAGGATCTCCTGAAGAAGTTGCTGAAGCAGTAAAGAAAGAACTGGAAGAAAAATTTAGCTCGAAGTAGATTTGGCCCCGGCATTCAGGTTAGGAAAAGAATTAATCTTAACAACCATGGCTTTAGCCACAATTAAAAAAGTGTTGGGCTAAAGCCCCATTTTATTTTTGGCACTTTTATCCCCCGACATAAATGTCGGGGCTATTAACAAAATTTATTTAGCAAGAACATTAACCCCTGATAAGAATTATATTATTAACCATTTTAACGGTTTACAATTTAACTGATCATAAAAACTACCAATAATTAAACAAATGAAATCTCTTCTTAAAGAAATAGAAAAAGGAAAAGTATTAATCTCTGACGGAGGCTGGGGAACATACCTGCACTCACTTGGTTTAGGTGTAGGGGAATGTCCGGAGATCTGGAACATTACTCACAGAGACAAAGTTTTGACCATACCCAAAAGCTATATCGAAGCGGGCGCAGACATGGTTTTAACAAACAGCTTTGGTGCTCATCCTATAAGACTGAAACATTACAATCTGCAGGATCGGGCATACGAACTTAACAAAGCTGCTGCCGAAATATCAAGAGAAGCCGCAGGAGATGAGCATTTTGTTTTAGGTTCCATCGGTCCATCAGGTGCAATAATTATGATGCAGGAAATTCCTGAAGAAGAAGTCTATGATGGATTCCGTATCCAGGTTGAAGCTTTGGCAAAAGGCGGAGCGGATGCAATTTGCGTTGAAACTATGTCCGAGATTGCAGAAGCCACTTTTGCAATACGTGCAGCAAAAGAATTTACTGACCTGGAAGTTGTCTGCACATTTACATATCAAAAAACCGTTCACGGTTATTACCGTACTATGATGGGAGTTTCACCAGAAGAGATGATAAAAGCTGTAAGAGAAGCAGGCGCAGATATTATCGGAGCTAATTGCGGGGTTGGTTTTGACCAGATGCTTGAAGTTGTAAAAGAAATAAAAGAAGTCGACAGCACGACTCCCGTTCTGGTTCATGCAAATGCAGGTATTCCGATTGTAAAGAATAATAAAACAGTCTTTCCCGAGACTGCTGAAATGATGAGTTCCAAAATTAAAAGTTTAGTAGATGCCGGAGTAAATATTATCGGCGGTTGCTGCGGCACAACGCCTGACCATATACGTGCTTTTGTAAAAGAGATAAGGGGATAGTAATTTCTCAATAAACCTCTACCCGTTGCACCTTCACCCCTTTAATCAAAAGCCATAACATTATTAGAATTTCTCCTAAAATCCAGAATGGAGTTGCAACTTGTCTGACAATACTTTGGTACTCGGGAAAAAGCAGAATCGTAAAAGAATGTATGATGTAAGCTATGCCGTTAAGAATCAGAAATACCGCTAACATACGAGGAATAAATTTCGATTTATAAATCAGTTGACCAAAGGGTAAAAGCCAAAGTCCCCAGAATGTTTCTAATACAATCGTTGTATGATCACTAATTTTAAGCAGCAGCATTGCCAGGTCTTGTCTCTGACTAAGTTCGAATGTTTTTAATATTTCACCTTTAAAAATCATCAGCGAAGTAATATTGAGTGCCTCTATAAAAAAAACGGCAGGAATTTGTACAATTACAAATGCAACCAAAAGTTTAGCCTGGCGCTCGTTTACCTGTCTGAACAATCTGTAAAGAACCAATGCTATGAACATCCAAATGGTGTTGCTGATTATATCGTTAATTGTACCTGTTCGAAATAAAAACTCGTTAGCAAGTATCTTATTGGCAGTGGCAGTAGCATCACCCATTACAATAGTTTGTGATGAAATATAAAAAAAGCCGTAGATGCCTGTTAATACCCAAATAAAATACAGTAAACCGGCAAACCTAGCAGTTTTTTTGACTGGATTCATTCTTCTCCCTTTTTGTTTTTCGAAGCAATTAACCTCATAAAAGTATTTTAATCAAACATTATTATTCTATTATTTTAGCTTCTGCACTACTTTCGATTCCAAACAAATCATACGGTTTTTCTTTAAAATTATTATTAAATAAAAAAACTGTAAGAAAAATGTAGACGGCAAAACCCAAAACAATAAGCAGCTGAATCTTTGATGTTTTTTGAATATCCTGTCTTGATTTTACATCGCAGACTTCACCGGAACAGTATTGAGCTTTTTTTCTATAAAACATCGGATAAAATTTGCACCCCAGACAAATCCCAAAGGCTGTCTCAAAGAATAAGAATATCAGGCAAATAAAACAGATTAAACCCGTTATCGGGCTGAATGCATTAACTATAACAAGATGAATAAAAATTGTAGTCGCTAACACTACTCCAATAATCCAGGCAAACTTTTTCTGTGGTGTGCCGACATATTCGGGAACCTGGTTTCTGACGATCAAACGACCGACTATCAATGAAGGAGAAAACTTAGGATTGATAAAAACACGTATTAAAATATCTGTAAGGAATATTGTTACAGCATACTTAAGTAATAAAAAATCTCCCTGAAAAATTACTTTGAGTATTGAAACAAGCATCAACACAAATAGTATTCCTGCCGCTGCCCTTATTTCTCTCTCATTTAGAACAGGGATGTTATATCCTTCAACATTCTCTCCGAATTTTATAATTTTGTCCATTTTATTCCTCTTATGGTTCCTGAAACCCTAATTGGTTATTTTTTATGCAAGAATATGTAATTAGACTAAGAACATAAAGAGAGGATCAACGTATAGCGGATTTGAGTAAACAGACAACGTGGTTTTGTCTATCAAATTTCTTGAGCAGACATATAAGAAGTAGGTATATTACAGCGTGAAGAAATTCATTGAAATAAAGAACGTCAAATTTTATTTATGGGTTGGAACTGGTTATTTTATACTAGCCCTTATTATTAACATGTCACAGTTTCCCGGTTCATTTCTATTATGGGTCATAAATGAAACTTGGAAGGCTGCTTATATTCTCGTAGTTATTTATCTTTTCTTCGAGTTCACTCTCCCACAGCTTAACAGAAAGAAAATCTTCAGATCACTTGGTCTCTTGGCTGCACAGATCTTTTTATTTTCTTTTGCCCTTTATTTCTGGCTGCTTTTGGGAGCTGTGCTCCATATTTATACTGATTTTATAAATTATTCTTCTTGTTCGCACGGAGTAGAAGATCAGTTTGGCGCGAGTATATTTGCAATATTTATATTCGGAATTTCAAGGCATATTTATAATTATGTCAGATTAAAACAGGCGGCACAGCAGCTGCGAATCGAAAAACAGGAAGCAGAACTGAACTATCTCAAATCACAAACTAACCCGCATTTTTTGTTTAATACGTTAAATAATATTTACTCACTTGCAAGAGATAAGTCCGATCTGACTCCAGAATCGGTTTTGAGGCTTTCAAAAATATTACGTTTCATGCTGTATGAAACCAGCGGCGAATATATAGCGATAGAGCAGGAACTAAAAATTATAAGTGATTATATTGCTCTCGAAAAATTACGTTACGACGAATCTTTACATATCAATTTTAATTATGATATTGAAGATATGAAACAAGCCATACCTCCGCTACTGCTGATACCATTAGTTGAAAATGCTTTTAAGCATGGTGCTTCCGAAACAAGGACACAACCTTTTGTTGATATTCATCTTTCGGTTAAGAACAGGCAGTTGGCTTTGTTTGTGAAAAATTCTTCCGATGGGTTTACTGGTGTAGAGAAAGTGAAAGAAAATATTGGACTTTCAAACTTAAGACGCCAACTGGAATTACTCTTTACCGATTACAATTTAGCTGTTGAGCAAAGCGAAGGTGTATTTACAGCAACTTTAAAAATCAATCTTGCAAGCCATGTCTAAAATAAAGTGTATAATAATAGAGGATGAACCTTTAGCTGTAAAAGTTTTGGTGGATTATATTTCCCAGGTACCGTTCCTCGAATTACAGAAAACTTTTAAAGATGCTATCCTTGCTACAGAATTTCTGCATGATATTAATACCGATCTTATTTTTTTAGATATTCATCTGCCGAAATTGAAAGGTATGACTTTTCTTAAATCACTTCCAAACCCGCCGGCAGTTATTGTTACAACTGCTTACCACCAATATGCAGTGGAAGGATTTAATCTTAATGTTACAGATTATTTGCTGAAGCCTTTTGAGTTTGAGCGTTTTTTAGTCGCAGTAAATAAAGTTAAAACAAAAGAGAGAGAAAAACCTGAATTAAATGAAAGTGAGGAAACAAGAAATTTCATATTCCTGAGTGTGCGGAAAAAGAAAGTGAAAATTTTATTCTCGGAGATTTTTTATGTTGAAAGCCAAAGAGAATACATTAAAATAGTTACGGCAAAAAGAACATACCTTTCAAAAATAAGCACTCAAAAAATTGAGTCGCTTTTGCCCTCAAATCAATTTAAACGAATTCACCGCTCTTTTATAATTTCAATTGACAAGATTGAATCTTATACAGCAGAAACTGTTGAAATTAATGGAGTGGCTATTCCTATCGGAAGGGGTTATAAATTTGTTATAGAGAATTTATAGCTAAAAACTATCCAAAACAGTTGTATGAAATAAAAAATAACTAAAAAAATCTGTGGGTCAGTAAGAAAAGCACGACATAATTCAACCGCTTCAACGGTTTATCAGTTAATTCACATAATGGTTATTCTATTTTTTTTGCTGGCATATCCCGCCCGTTCTGATGTAAAATCAATTTTTCTATTTTACCGTTTTCATCTTTTACAAAAGTAATCTGTGCATCAACAACTTTTAAATAATATTCCAATTCCGATTTTGGAAATATTTCAACCTTTTGTTGCCCTGTTGCCTGTGTAAATAATTTGTCATTCTCTTTTGTTACTGTAAGAATAAACTGAGGGTTTAATTCATACTTCCCGGTTAATAAATCATAAACTTTTGGATCTACTTTTACTGTTTCAGGTAATGGGATATCAACTCCGAGCTCCTTTAATTTTTTTATACCGTTATCATTGTAAGGATTAAGCTCAACAGATTTTTTATAATTAGTTACTGCATCTTCTTTATCCCCATTATTCATTAAGGCTTCCCCATAGCTGTCATATACATTAAAGGATTCGGGATAAGCTTTCACATTCAATTTAAAAATGCCAATCGCCTCCTTATATTGTTTTTTATTCAAATAACGGTAACCCAGATTATTCATTAAAGCCTCAGGTATTTTTTCCCCTTCTTCAATTTTTTTATTGTAGAAATTCTCTGCTTCATCAATTCCCTTTTCTTTCAGAATTTCAACAAAACTCAGCATTATTGGTTTTTGCGGCATTGCATAAGGTTGATCATAAAGGATATCGATTATCTTATCGCTTATCTCATTCAGCTTTGTAACCCCGGTATTATTTAGCAGGACAATTAAATCTTTGCTGTTCGTAATTCTAAGTATTATAGAATTAAAACCGTTTATTGTGCCGCCATGCTCAATTATATTTAATGAATCATCTACGTTATCAATATGTTTTTTATTTAATGCCCAGCCATAACCATAGGCTTCGGCAAACGGCGGTTTAGCATATGGAGTGAATATTTTATCCATATATTTGGGGGAAAGAAGTTTGTCCGTATAAAGTGCCTGGTCCCACAGATACAAATCCTCTACAGTTGAATAAATAGCACCGGCAGAATAGGGAACAGACATATCAAGATATTGAGCGTTAAAATAATCAGTTCCTGCTTTTTCATAACCTGAAGCTCGTTTGGGAAATATTTCCTCTGTATGATCATAACCGGAATTCTTCATCCCCAGCGGCTCAAAAATTTTCTCCTTTAAATTATCTTCATAAGATTTTCCGGTTACTTTTTCAATTATATAACCGAGTAAAATATATCCTGAATTGCTGTAGTTGAATTTTGCTCCCGGTTCAAAATCAAGAGGGAGATCCCAAAAGCTTTTAACTAAATCCTCCGGCGATACCGGGTTTCGCATCATATCTCTGATTGTCGGCAGATCAGTATAATTAGGAATTCCCGAAGTATGAGTAAGTAAATGATGTATTGTTATTTTGTCCCCTTTATCCTTCGGGTAATCTGGAATATAAGTAGTTACCGGCGCATCAAGCTTTAATTTTCCTTCTTCAACAAGCTGCATAACAAGCATTGCTGTAAATTGCTTTGTAACCGAGCCGACTCTGAATTTTGTATCCGTGGTATTTGGAATATTCCATTCCATATTTGCCAGCCCGAAACCCTTTTTAAAAATGACTTTCCCACCTTCGGCAACTAAAGCACTTCCGTTAAAAACTTTAAACTTATAATATTCATTGACTAGGGATTCTATTTTTTCAGCTTTGGTTTGGGGAAGTATTGTTTGAGAAGAAAAAACAAGAACTGAAAGCAACAGAAAAAGTTTGGAATTTATCTTTTTCATTTTATATCCCAATTAAGTGTATAATAAGATTATACAAGATACATAAACTATAAAATATTAAAAATTATTTTATGATGGATGGTTGCCCATTGAGAGCGACTGATT
>Ga0075308_1000330_pt1 | contig 10688 bp, 12 predicted proteins | sample Joice_ThreeSqA_D_3_FD_120062 | JGI IMG/M metagenome (GOLD analysis project Ga0075308, IMG submission 120062) | Natural and restored wetland microbial communities from the San Francisco Bay, California, USA, that impact long-term carbon... | ecosystem: Environmental > Terrestrial > Soil >... | reverse complement strand
ATCACCTTTCCAGGCAGTTTTATGGGCAGCGTTTTTCAATTTTGCCGCAGCATTTTTATTTGGGGTAAATGTAGCCAATACAATTGGAAAGGGAATTGTTGATGTTGCGGTTGTAGATAACTTCGTAATTTTTTCAGGATTAATAGGAGCGATAATTTGCACAGCAACTGCAACTCATTACGGGTTACCGATAAGTGTTTCTCATTCGATTATAGGAGGCTACGGCGGAGCCGCTATTGCAAAAGCCGGATTCAGTTCAATTATTATTTCCGGTTACACAAAGGTTGTGATTTTCATTTTTCTCGCACCGATACTTGCATTTGTTGCCTCAATATTTTTTTCAATAATCACTTTATGGATTGTTAAAAATAAATCACCTTATAAAGTAGATAAATATTTCAGAAAGCTTCAATTAGTTTCCGCGGCATTCTATAGTTTAAGTCACGGCTCTAACGATGCACAAAAAACCATGGGAATAATAGCTGTTGTTCTTTTTACAAACGGTATTTTAGGAAATACTTTTTATGTTCCTTTCGAAATAATAATTCTGAGTTATTCAGTTATTGCTTTTGGTACTCTCGTTGGCGGATGGAAAGTTATAAGAACACTCGGGATGAGAGTAACAAAACTCACGCCTTTCGGCGGTTTCAGCGCTGAAACTTCTTCCGGTTTAACAATTTCTATTGCATCGCTTCTCGGTATTCCAGTCAGCACTACGCACACAATAACGGGAGCTATAATTGGTGTCGGTTCTATCAGGAGCATTTCCGCTGTAAGATGGGGAGTTGCAAGAAATATATTATGGGCATGGGTCTTAACAATACCCCTATCGGCTTTGTTTGCAGTTTTAACTTATTATTTATCAATGTATATCAAAAGTTTTGTTACGGGTTAGCTCATTTTTTATGTAGGGACAAGAAACTTTTTATTCTCTTCTGCTCATTATTCAATTTTCCATTCTTTTCTTTAACAACTTCAAGAAGATTTAATGACTGAATGATATAACTTTTATAAAGCTGCTTGTCTTTTTTCTTTAATGCTTTTAAATGTTTCTCGACAGTTTCAAAATCTCCTCTCCGCCTTCACTTCGTTACGGCGGACAAGCAAGGAGGAGACTTTCTTATAGGTTTTGTCTTTTTATTTGTAGTGTCGTCCTTTTCGAAAAAAGAAAGTTTTCCCCTCCTTTGGAGGGGAAGAAGGGGTGGGTAAAAAGAACGCCGGATTATTACAACATATTTTTTTATTTTAGACGAAACTTCTTGGATGCTTTATATGACTGAAACAATAATGATAATACTTACCGGAGTGATTGAAGCTTCAACTAGCTTGTATACAATTTTTTCATGGAAACTCTGGAAAACAACTCAAGCCTCAGTTGAATTATCCCGATATGCAGGATTTGCAAATCTAATGATTCAGATAACTAAATCAGTTGAAGAGTCAAAAAAGCAAGGATCGCCACAAGCTCAGATGAATGAACAAATTATAAATATTATGTGGGAAGTAGGATATGAAACCTTCTTAGAAGACATCAATATAAAAAAAATAAAACAGGCAAAACCGCAATTTGAAAGAATAGCTGAAATTCTTGAGGCAAATAATATTAATCCGGATAATATTGTCTGGTTGAGAATCCTTCTAAATAAAATCAATAATGATTAACTGAAAAAATACTTGTGGCAATTAAGCAAATAAAATTTAGTGAGCATTCGAGACTAAAAATCGATATATTAAAGAAGCACGGTATAACTGTATTTGAAAAACTTGTTGAAGAAATAATCCGGCAACCGTTGAAGATTGAAACCGGATATAAAAGCAGAAAGGTTGCTCAAGGAAATCTAGATTTAGAACATGTGCTAAGAGTTATTTATGAAGAAAACCCGGATGAAATTTTAGTAATAACCTTATATCCCGGTAGAAAGGATAGATATGAGAAAGATTAAATATAGTAAGGACACAGATGTATTATTGATTGAATTGTCTGATAAAACAATTGATCATGCCGAGGAACAGGGACAAGTGATTGTTCATTTTTCAAAAAATAATACACCCGTTTTAATAGAAATAATGGATGCAAGCCAATTTATTACAGATGCTTTTTCAAGTGTTGTAAAACAAAAAGAAATTGTTCTGCCTTAGTATTATCATTTGTGAAACAACAAACTCTTTATCTTCTTCTGCCCTTTATTCAACTTCCCATTTTTTTCTTTAACAACTTCAAGAAGATTTAATGACTGAATGATATAACTTTTATAAATCTGCTTATCTTTTTTCTTTAAAGCTTTTAAGTGTTTTTCAATTGTTTCGTAATCTCCCCTTTCTACAGGTCCTGACAAAGCTTTAGAAGTACCCACATTTTTAACATTGTTTATTGTAGAATAAACGATTGAATCTATTATATAATTAAAATTCGCCTTCCCTTTTTTGCTTAGCTCAAACATTTTTTCAGAAGAAAATAAATTTCCAACAAGAAAATTGGAGGCGAAAACTCCCACAAGATGATAATAAATTTTATTACCTGATTTTAATAAAAATGGTTTGAGATGAAGATCGAAAGCAAGCTTGTTTAGAAAATCTTTAGTCACTTTTTGTTCTGCTTCAATTGCGACAGTACAACCTGGAATATCAACAACTTTTGTTGATGGGAAAGTCTGCATTATATGGAAGGACGCAATACTTGCTTTCTTTTTCTTGAGAGATTTTAATTCATTTATATCCAACGCTCCTGAAACATGAATAAAAAGTGAGTTCTTAAAATCTAAGTTAAGTCCTGAAAGTGCTTTGGCAATTTTTTCAATTTGATTATCGGGAACCGTGAGAAAAAATATTTTATTTTCTTTTGTTAAGGAATTGAATTTATCTGAACTGAGAAGGATCTTAAATTTCTTTGCGAGCTTCTCTGCCGAACTTTTCTTCTTACTTATTATGGAAGAAACATTATAACCGGATTTTACTAATGCTGCAGTAAGCGAGTAGGCAATCTTTCCTGCTCCAATTATTACTATTTGAGACTTTTTTTTCAGCAATTATTATCCATAAATTACAGCTGAAAGATAACCAACAACGCTGCTATAATCACCTGAAGTGTCACCTGAATTATTTCTGTAAAGAACCTCCGATTTCATCTTATTTAATTTGGCAGCAGCTTTCATCATTGAAATAATTGTTCCTCCGCCACAGGCTTCACAGTTTTTCGTTTTAAAATCTTTCTGTAATCTTCCATAATCAAAATCAATAATTCTTTTTTCAACAATCGAGTCAAGTTTCTCTGCTTCATTTCCCGAATAATAATGTGATAAATCGGAACTGGCGACAATTACAGTTTTATCATCGATTACTTTTGTTAACTTTTCTGCAAGCTCGTTTACAAATAAGTCTCCCTGGTCGCCAACAACTATTGGAACTATTTTAAAATCTTTTAACACAACCTGAAGAAATGGAATTTGGACTTCAACAGCATGTTCTTGTCTATGTCCTTGAATTCCCTTAAAAATAATCTTGCTGTCCTCGGTTAATTTTTCAACCATTTCTTTGTTTACTTCAATAATTCCAAGAGGAGTTTCATACGCATCTCCTTCATAAACAGAAACGCCGGGAAAATATTCTCTGTGACTCGGAGAAATAATAATTACTGTTTCAATATCTTTATCTTTTAAAAGATTAAATCCATAAGCCGCTGTTCTGCCTGAATAAATATATCCGGCGTGAGGTGAAACAATTCCCAAAATATTATCAAAAGATTTTTTAGAATCGGAAATAGAGAGAAGTGTCTTAACTTCGGTCTCAAGTTTACTTTTTGATGCAGGATAAAATTGTCCTGCGACTGCGGGTTTTCTAATCATTTTTATTCCCCTTCATCTTCTGAAAAAATTGTGGCTGTGAAAACTTTTAAATTAAGTTTATGTTTCTGCCAGTAATCCGCTCGCAGACCTCCCTTTTCACAAAGTGCGGATAAAAATTCTTCTCTGCTGAAATTATTTGATACTGCTACCTGCGGAAGTAAAACAGCATGCGTTAGAGCATTTTGAAGAATCAAGCCGTGTTTGCCAATAATAATTTCATCATAGTCGTTTATTTTTTGCGGCTGCGACAAAACAGATATTTCAATATTAATCTTATCAATTTCTTTTGGTGTTAGGGGTAAAAAACGCGGGTCTTTGAATGCAGACTGTTTAGCAGCCTCCCACACAGTATCAAACAAAGTCATTTGTGTCACAATGTAGCCGATGCACCCACGCAAGTTATCTCCTATCCTTAAAGTTACAAAAGTACCGAGATGAAATTTCAGGTTTGGATTTGTATCATAGTCGGGAGAAATTGATTCCGTATCTTCGAAGAAGGATTTTATCGACTGCCGTGCGGCAGACAACAGCACCTTTTTCTCTCTCTCTTTTAATTCCATGGTGCCCTCCCTAGGGAGCAATTCTATTTATTTATAGAACAGGTTATGAATCCGTTTTTTTCTTTTAGTAAAAAAAGTAAATCATTTACTATAAAAAATGAATCGGGAACAAAAACCTTTATTCCACTATTCAATTCTTCTTTAAAAATAACTTTTCCTGATTCAATATCAACTGCCCTGAAAATATTCTTCATTTCCCCACCGGATTGAAGTATTTCATGAAAGCTGTAAAATAATATCCCTGAATAGTTTATGTAATCTATTTTACCTGATACAAGATTTTCTGATCTTACATTACTTAAATGACTTCTTACTATTTCAACATTTTCGTAGTCAGGATTAAATTGTTTTGTGAAATGATAGTCAAGACTTTTTTCAGAAAGATTTTTCTCTCTTAAAAGATTTACTTCGTTAACATCTTCACCGAGATGAGCAAGAAGTTTTCCCGTCAGATAATTTATCTTATAAAAATTTCTTCCATCAAATTTTTCCTGGTAACAATAAAGTTCTTCGTTATAAATAAAAAGAAAAATATATTCTTCATTTTCCCATAAAATACTTTGGCTTTTTATATCGAAAGCGATTATGCCGAGATGTCCCGGCATATCGGGTTTTCTGAATTTGTGAAAGAAGATTATATCTTTATAAATTTCTTCAATTCCAACCCAGAATTTTTCTTCAAGCTGAAAGTTGTCGAATATTTTCTTTCCTGTTTTAATATCCAGACAAGTGAAGAAAACTTCTTTAGAATTTGGATCTCTTTCTTCTATAACAAGTTTTTCGGTTTGTGTAGGAAGCAATCTCCATATCTGTTTTTTATTTGAGTATGAATATAATTTTTTAATTTTCATCGAAATTTTTTCTAAGTGTTTCTAAGTGCCCTCAGTGTCTTAGTGGTAAAAGGAAACCACCACTAAGTCACTAAGAACACAAAGACTTCACTAAGTTAGTTGCTCAAATCTTGCGGTAAAATGCCTTAACATCGGAGCTTCGTAAATTATTTTATAACCCTTTAACAAATTCCTGTTCTTGAATACTTCAAGAATAATTTCAAGAACATAATCAATGTGGCTTTGTGTATAAACTCTTCTTGGAATTGCAAGCCTTACAAGTTCCATCGGCGGAGGAATAAGTTTTCCATTCTTATCATATTTACCGAACATTACACTTCCAATTTCAACTGACCTAATTCCACCTTCCATGTAAAGAGCGCAAACAATTGATTGCCCCGGAAATTCTTCCAGTTTAATACCAGGCAAAAATCTTTTTGCATCTATATAAATTGCATGCCCACCGGGAGGTTCAATAATCGGAACTCCTGCTGTTACAAGTTTTTCTCCAAGATATTCAACACTTCTTATTCTATAATTAAGATAATGTTCATCAAGAACTTCTTCCAATCCTTGTGCAACTGCTTCAAGATCACGACCTGCAAGTCCGCCGTAAGTTGGAAAACCTTCCGTAACTATTAAAAGATTTCTGCATTTCATTGCAAGATCAGGATCGTTCATAGCAAGAAAACCGCCAATGTTTGCAAGTCCGTCTTTCTTAGCGCTCATTGTAACACCATCAGCATAAGAGAAAATTTCCTGAGCAATTTCGAGTAAAGACTTTCCAGCAAATCCTTTTTCTCTTTTCTTAATAAAGAAAGAATTCTCGGCAAAACGGCACGCATCAATAAACAAAGGAATGTTATATTTTTTACAAACTTCTTTTACATCTTTTATATTTTGAATTGAAACCGGCTGACCACCACCAGAGTTATTCGTGATTGTCAGCATGCAAACAGGAATATTTTCTTTCCCTTTTTCTTTTATAAAAGACTCGAGTTTTTCAACATCCATATTGCCTTTAAAGTCTGCTCTTATTTCAGGATGTTTTCCTTTTTCATTTAGAAGATCAACTGCTTCTGCTCCGGTAAATTCAACATTTGCTCTTGTAGTATCGAAGTGAGTATTGTTAGGAATAAATTTGCCGGGACCACCAACAATTGAGAAGAGAATTTTCTCTGCTGCTCTTCCCTGGTGAGTCGGGATAATATTTTTCATTCCAGTAATTTTATTTACTGCTTCTTCAAACCGGAAAAAACTTTTTGAACCTGCGTAAGATTCGTCACCATCCATAATTCCTGCCCACTGTTTTGAACTCATTGCAGATGTACCGCTGTCAGTTAAAAGATCAATTAAGACATCATCAGCATGAATAAGAAAAGGATTGTAGCCGGCATCTTTTAAAATCTTTTCTCTTTCTTCTTTGGTTGTAAATTTTATTCGTTCAACGGATTTTATTTTGAAAGGTTCAATGATGGTTTTTGTTTTCATTTTGGATACTTCTGTTAAAATTTAACCTAAATTTAACAAATACTTCAGTTAAAGTTTGAAAGTCATTGATTGTCATTCAATGGTCATTTATAGCCATTCGATTGTTCCCTTTTGCTCTACTCCCCGCACTTTGCCTTCTGCTTTTCCTATCCGTCTATGTTAATTTTTCCATCATCCATCAACCATTTTCCATCTTCCATCATTAACTTTTTCTTGCCTTTTGAACAAACTATAAATAATTTTTAACAACACTTACCTCAAAATATTTAGGGAGTTACTATTATGGATGATATTGAACAGAATCCTGGAACCACAGAAATTCCGGCGGAACCGGAAGAGGAACTTTCCCACTCAGATAAAATGATAGGCATTTTTACCGAGCCTTCATCGACATTTGAAAAGATTGCAAAATTCCCGGTTAAAACAATCGATTGGTTTTTGCCTGTTTTAATTCTACTGGTTGTTGTTGCAATTACACAAATTTTAGTTATGAGCAACAAGGAAATTTATTACCAGGCACAACAAAAACAGATGCAGCAAATAGAAAAAACTTTTGACCAGATGGTTGAAAAGGGACAGATGACACGTGAACAGGCTGACGAACAATTGGAAAAAGCAAGAGAAAGAATGGCAATGGGGCGCGGTCCAGTAGGCATTATACTTCAAACAGTTGGAATTTTCTTAATAGGATTTATCTATTTCTTCCTCGTTGCACTTGTATACTTCCTGTTTGCGAAATTTGCTTTCAAAGGTGATGGTGGATATACATCGGTCCTTGTAGCAAGTGGAATTACTTCTTACATAGTGATATTACAAATTGTTCTTGCTGCCATTCTTGCAATGATTTTCGGAAGATTATTAAATGGTTTAAGCATTGCTGCTCTTGCCGATATAGATAAATCAACATTTATTGGATTTATACTAGGCAAGATCGATCCATTCTCAATCTGGGCTTATTCAATAATTAGTATCGGACTTGCTAAAATGTTTAAGTCGGACAGTATGACTAAATATTTTATCATGGTTTTCGCAGTCTGGATACTTGGTTCATTTTTGTTCTGGGGAATCGGGAAGGTAGTACCGTTCCTTGGCTTCTTATCAAATATGTAAAAATTTAAGGCTCACAACCGTGAGCCTTTCTTTTAAATCTCCAAAATATTTTTGTTTTTTATTAATGCCGGAATTGGAATTTTAGTTATTATCTCTTCCTTTAGTTTCTCCAGAATTTTAGTTCTTGCAAAATTATTTCCGGCAATAATGCTTATCTCCCGCACCGGTTTCGGATTCGCAAACTCTCTTACTTTTTTTCTCTGTGATTGTTTAAGATTTAATACAGCAAGATGAGGAATGATCGTTATTCCCTGGTATTTATCAACAAGATTAATGAGTGTTTCGATACTTCCGGCTTCATAATGAAGATTTTCATTTTCTACATCTTTCTTTTTTAACTCACACAAATTTAGAACCTGGCTTCTGAAACAATGCCCCTCTTCCAATAACCAAAGTCGTCTAAGATCGATCATTTGAGGTAAAAGATATTTTTTCCATGGGAGATTTTCACCTTGAGCACTATAAGCAAAAAATTCTTCATAGAACAAAGGATATTCTTTTATGGAAGGTTCATTTAACGGAGTTGCAACCAAACCAAGATCTAGTTCTCCTTTTTTAACATGGTCGATTATATCTTCAGTAATTAATTCTTTTATAAAAATATTCAAGCGTGGATATTTCCTTATAAAACCTTTTAAGAAGATAGGCAAAAGATAAGGTGCTAAAGTTGGAATAATTCCTAAATGAATGTTCCCGGTTATTTCTCCCTTAATTTCTTCTGCAAAATCTTTTAAACGTTTTACTTCAGCAAGAACCTGTTTAGCTCTTGCTATAAATTCTTCCCCTTCTTTCGTTGGCTTAACCGGCTGCTTACTGCGATCAAATATTTTTATTCCAAGTTCATCTTCAAGTTTTTTGATCATCATACTTAAAGTAGCCTGGGTTACAAAAGATTTATCTGCAGCATTAGCAAAATGCCTGTGTGTATCTACTGCGACTATATATTCTAACTGCTGAATATTCATAGATTTTATCTATAACAAGATAGAAAATATCAATTTGATTTATAATAATCAATTATGAATATTAGTTATAAAATTTACAAGATAATTCAAGCAAGTTTTTCGTCAAAGGTTAGCTTCAAAGGTGGTAGTTGTCAGTCTGAAAAGACTGACAACTTTTTTTATGCCTTTTTATTCATTGTTGAAAATCTTCAATCATTTTTATATGTTTTATAATCAATCGTCATTATTCCTAAGAAAAAATTAACTGGAGATTAAAATGGAACCACAAAGAAATGTAGTCGGCTGGTTTGAAATTCCGGTTACAGATATTGATAGAGCGATTAAGTTCTATGAAACCGTCTTCGGTACAAAAATACAAAAACAAAATTTAGGCGATCTTATAATGGGATGGTTTCCTTTCGCAGACGTCCCCGGTTCTTCCGGCTCGCTAGTCTATCATAAAGATTTTTATAAACCTTCAGCTGACGGCGTTTTAATTTATTTTACAGCTCAATCCGGAGATTTAAGCAATGAGCTTTCCAAAGTTGAATCTGCCGGAGGTAAAGTTCTAATGGAAAAGAAACTTATCTCTGAAGATATTGGTTATATGGGATTATTTACTGATACTGAAGGAAACAGAATTGCAATTCATTCAAGAAAATAAAATTGGGTAAGAATATGACAAAAGATAAGCGTGTTGATGCTTACATAGCCAAAGCTCAGCCTTTTGCAAAACCAATTCTTAAAAAGCTAAGGGAACTAATTCATAAAGGAAATCCCCAGGTTGAAGAAACAATTAAATGGGGTATGCCGTTCTTCGATTATAAGGGACCCTTCTGCAACATCGCAAGTTTTAAAGAGCATGCAACCTTTGGATTCTGGAAATACAAACTGATCAAAGATCCTAAAGGATATTTACAGGATGTATCCAACAAAGGTGGCGAGGCAATGGGAAATCTTGGTCGAATAACAAGCTCAAAAGATTTACCTCCCGATAAAGTATTTATTGATTTTATTAAGCAGGCAAAAAAGCTGAATGATGAAGATATCAAGCTACCATCCAAACCGAAAAAACCAAAAACTGAATTGGTAATTCCTGATTATCTAACCAAATCAATAAAGAAAAACAAAAAAGCATTCGACACTTTTACCAACTTTAGTTACTCCCACAAAAAAGAATATATAGAATGGATTACTGAGGCAAAAACAGAAGCAACAAGGAACAAAAGAATTGAAACTGCAATTGAATGGATGTCTGAAGGAAAATCGAGAAACTGGAAATACATGAAGAAATTTTGAGTTTCGAATTTTGAATTTTGAATTTCATCCGGCATCCAGTATCTGGTATCCGGAATTAAACACCAGTAACAGAGAATAAATGCGAACTATAAAAAAATTACATAAAGCTATTGATGAACCAATGGAAGGATTATCAACTTTCAGAGCATTTCCAAACAGAGAAATAGATCATATTGATCCTTTTCTTTTGTTAAATCATCACGGCCCGCAGGAATTTCCGTCAAATAACAGAGGACTTCCTTTCGGTCCCCATCCCCATAGAGGTTTTGAAACTTTAACATTTATTTTACAGGGTGATGTTGTCCACACAGATTCAAGCGGCGGTAAAAGTGTAATAACATCGGGCGGAGTTCAATGGATGACTGCAGGAAAAGGAATTGTTCATTCAGAAAATTCTTCTGATGACTTTAAAAAGAATGGCGGAACTGAAGAAGTTTTACAATTATGGATTAATCTTCCATCAAAATTAAAAATGACTGCACCAAAATATATCGGATTGCAAAGCAATAAAATTAGAAAACTCAATTTTGATAATGGAAAAGTTGCCGTAAATCTTGTAACCGGCAATTGGGGTAACGAAAAAGGTTCGATTGATTCTTTAACAGATGTTCT
>Ga0075308_1000321_pt1 | contig 11090 bp, 8 predicted proteins | sample Joice_ThreeSqA_D_3_FD_120062 | JGI IMG/M metagenome (GOLD analysis project Ga0075308, IMG submission 120062) | Natural and restored wetland microbial communities from the San Francisco Bay, California, USA, that impact long-term carbon... | ecosystem: Environmental > Terrestrial > Soil > Wetlands... | reverse complement strand
TTTTTTCATTTAAGATTCCTTCGTTATTATAATTTAATAATTTATTCTTTAATAAGGATTATCACTTCCGAGAGAAATAAACACACCGAGAAAAGCTGAACGCAATGTTGTGGGGACAATAGCTTCCTTGTAACTTCCATCACTTGAGTATCTGTAACCGAACACATTGTTAAAACCAAGAATATTCGTAACTGAAAAATAAACAACTGTAAAATTATCAAACAGGTTTACAAGATAACTTGCATTAAAACTTAGATTATTATAGTTCTTTGTTTTATCTCCGTTAAAAACGGGATTGCCGGGATTGTAATATGGCCTTCCCGTTGCAAAAGTGTATGTAAAACCCAGATAAGTTGTTATCTCCGGGATCCATCTTTTAAATACTAAAGATAAAGTATGTGGAGTTGCAAAAGTCGGCTGTGCAAGGGTAGGAAAATCCCTGTAATTTCTTTTCGTATCCAGATAAGAATAAGAAATCCAGTAATCTGCCAGACTAAAAGTTTTTTTATCTCTCCAAAAGATATCGATTCCTTTTGCATAACCGGAGCCGCTGTTATTATAAAGAGGATAGGAGTAATCTGTTGGAAAAGTAACCTGTTTAACAAGATCATCATATTTTTTATAATAGCCTTCAATCCTGAATGTGTAAAATTCATCTATGTATTGATAATTAAGAATATAATGAATAGCCTTTTCAAAATTCAAAGATGAATTTCCATAAAGAAAATCTTTTTCGGGAGTTTGGTAAAAATGTCCGTAAGCAAAATTAAAAGTACTTCCCTCACCAACTTTGTAAGCAAGAGCAGTGCGGGGTGCAATATTGGTTTTATCAATTGCGTTATCTTTTTCAAAGCGTAAACCAATTCTTGCTGCAATATCTTTAGTAATGAAAAGTTCAGTTTCTGCATAACCTGCAAAAAAATTATTATCGAGTTTCCTGTTGTACTGGTTATAACTCTCATTAATTTTTAGATTATGAAACTCTCCTCCAAAAGTAAGTGATGAATTTCCAAATATGCTTTTACTTAAGGTTACTTTTGTCTGGGCAAGTTGTTCTCTCGAACCAATCAAAGTATCAGCAAGATTAATATTTTTAAAATCTTTTGAATAGGAAACTCCAGTAAACAATGTCCAGTCATCGCCAAGAATTTCATTATAACTTCCATTTAAATAAATGTTATCATCCTTAAGTGAAAACGGATCTTTGTATTGCGGATTTTCGACATCATCAACATTTAAAGCAAGATGGCTGTTTGAATAGGTGGAATAAAATTTTAGTATTCCTGTCTGTGAAGTTTTTTGTCTGAATATAATTGAACCATCGATTCCGTAAGGTGGAGTTGTCCAGTCTGTATTTTGTTTCTGTATTTGAAAATAAGGTTTAAGATTATAGTAATTGAATTCGCCTGATAAGGAAGTATTTTCCCATCTCTGAGTATGAGAACCACCTATTCCTAAAGCCATAATATTAATTGAACTCCGGGTTGATGGTGCCAGGTCCTGGCTGTTAAGAATTAATGCTGATGATAAAGCCTGCCCGTATTGTGCAGAGTAACCGCCAGTGCTAAATATTGTTCCTTTAAAAATGAAAGGAGAAAACCTTCCTCTCGCAGGAACGTCAGGAACACTAGAGTTATAAGGATTTTCTACAACCATTCCGTCTATTATTGTTTTTGCCTCTGCAGCGGAACCTCCGCGGACAAACAAGCCTTCTGTTTCACCAATTGTTTGTGTGCCGGGTAAAGTTTGAAGAACTCCGTAAACATCTGCTTCCGCGCCTGCCGTAGTTACAATATCCAAAGGTCTTAATATTACTGATTTCTTTTCATCACTTGCTTCAAAAGAGCCGGCGGAAATAACAACCTGGTCAAGTTCACTTGCTTCTTCTTCAAGAATAAAATTGACATCTATAGGATTTCCGTCGAGTGTAACTTTTTTTTGCTGGGATTTGTAACCAATAAAACTTGCAATCACTATACCTTCCCCTTCTTCAGAAGTAGTAAAAGAATAATTGCCGTTTTCATCAGTTGAAACTCCATCATAAGTATCTTTGAGAAAAACGTTAGCCGAGGGAAGTGCTTCCCCATTTTCGGTCGTTACTTTGCCTGAAATTCTAGTCTGTGCAAAGGAAATATCTATCAAGCAAAAAAGAATTAGTAGAAGCAATTTCATACATCACCCGGATATTTGATATTGCTAAAGTTAAGTTATATGCATCAGCTATTAAACTAAAATTCGGTAAGTTGGGGAAATTAGTCGGTAAGCCAAAATAATCTTTAGCCGACTTTAATCCAGCTTCTCTCCAAATCCATGCTTTTTAAACAACTCTGAATATTTTCTAAAAACAGAAGCTTTTATTCTTTCGAGCTCTTCAACAAACTCTATAAGAGTTAAGTCGCCTCCGTATTTAAAATAATAATCAGTTAAAAGATGAATATATTTTTCCGTCAGTTTGGAAATCTTGTCAAATGACAAATATGTATTCTTATCGAGAGTATCGAAGCTTGCTTCTTCTTCCGGACGAATAAGGTCCTCATCACTCAAAGCTGAATAATCATCAACACGGCTTTCAAGTTCCCTGTGTACCGCCCAGTTGGTTGCAAGCTGAAAGAGAATTTCAACGATTTTATTCAATTCCCGTTCTCTTTCATTTATGTAGTTCAGTTTCTGCTTGTTTTCTTCCTCAATTGACCGTGCTTCGATCTCAAGTTTTTTAAGAAGCCCGGGAAGGTCGGTGTGTTCTTCATTCCCTGCAACCATATCTTTAAAGCGGAAAACTATCTTCTCATTAAAAGCGATATCCATATCATTGTTAATATTATTCGAGATAAGAAGCTCCATCACTTCTTCTTTAAATTCAGGATAACGCCTGTCGAGGAATTCTTCAGTATAAGTGAAGTTGTCATCACACTCTTCCGGACTATTTAGTAAACTAACAAGGTATGATCTCAGCTTTAGAAGAATAAAAAAAAGATCGGGTTTATCAGGTTCCATTTTTCTAATGCAGAATGTACGAAGTAGAACAAAAATTACAAGTTAAAAATAAATATTTATTGCTTGTAATGCACTTAGAGAATGAGAAATGGTTGCTTAATAACAAATACTGATTGTAACTTTACCGTATGAATTTCAAATCTCTTTTGTTGTACAGAATTTTTTTGAGTGGAATATCCTTATTGTTCCTCTTAACCGTGGGCTGCTCTTCCACTAATTCATTGCTCTTTGATTCGGCAAATCAAAAATATTCCCGGGGAGATTATTACGCCGCAATTGATGATTTATCTCAGCTAATTGAGATTGACCCAAGCAATTATGATGCCTATCTGCAAAGAGGAAAATCTTACAGCAATCTTGGAAATCATGATTATGCAATAAAAGATTATACAAAAGCGATCGAACTAGATCCTGATTCTTACCCGGCTTATTTAAACAGGGGAATCGAATATCTGAATCTTGGCAATTACAATTTAGCAGTAAACGACCTTAATAAAACTATAGCTCTTGAGCCAAATTTGGATATTGCATACTTCAGCAGAGGATATGCAAAAAATCTTACAAAAAAATTTAAAGAAGCAATTAAAGATTATACAAAAGCTATTGAAGTTAATCCTGATTACACTCACGCTTATGTTAACCGGGGAAATGTAAAAAGTCACCTCGATGACTACAAAGGAGCTATTGAAGATTTCTCAAAAGCCATTGAAAAAGACCCTTATGAAATTAATGCTTATATAAGCCGTGCAGGCGATAGAGCATTAACCGGGGACAAGAAAGGTGCAATCGATGATTTTACAACTGCTATAAAGCTTAAGCCTGAATACACAGATTTATATTACCAGCGCGGAGAATTAGAATCTGATTTAGGTTTATGTGAGCAAGCAGTAAATGATCTTTCCTTGGTGATAAAACAGGACTCGACTAATTCAGGCGCATATTATTACAGGGGATTGTGTCTTGTCAAACTCAAAAAAAAAGATGATGGATGCAAAGACCTGGTACAAGCAGGAGAGCTCGGTAACATTTATTCATATGAACAGATTCAGAAATACTGCAAGTAGGCAACAGGTAAGAACTTGATTAACTTGCCCGACAAGGGCGGGTCAAGTCCCTACATTTCATTATAATTATAAAAAAATTATTGCTTTACTTAAAAAGTTTTTATAGGTTAAAAACGTTCTTTAATTATTCTGTACCATAAACAAAACTGGAGGATGCGTTATGGCAAGAGCCTCAAGTCCTTATTACTCTAAAGAGGGAAGCGTTTATCACATTTTCAGCGATTGTTCCGCGGGGAAAAGTATCAAGAAAAGATTAAAAGTTTCAGGCAAAGGCGGTAAAAAATTGTGCGGTGCCTGCAAAGGAATCAAAGCTGGTAAACGTGTAAGATAGGCGGACCATAAGATTACTATGTAGGGACTTGTTTAAGCAAGTCCCTATTTTTTATTTCAGAAGAATCATTTCTTTAGCTTGATTGAAAAGAATTTTGTCATCCTTTAAGGCTGTTATCCTGTAAATATATACTCCACCTGCCAAATCAGTCGCATCAAATTTAACTTCATATTCCCCGGCTGTCTTTTGTTCTTTTATTAATGTTGTGATTTCTTTGCCTATAATATCATATACTTTTAGAGTGACAAAACCATCTTCAGGTATTTGATACTTAATTTTTGTTGTTGGATTAAATGGATTTGGGTAATTTTGATTTAAGCTAAATTTAATCCGTGTGTTCTCGTTGCTATATATGTTCTCCTTATAAAAAACACCTCGTACTAACCTAACATTTGATGCCCCTGAATAAGAACCATTATAAGCTTTAACAAAGTAGTAAAGATATTCTCCATTAGATGATAGTAAAATATCATTATCTACATATTCGTAAGTACTGCTGCCAACTGTTGCTATAATACTGGCATAAACTTCCGGATGAGCTAAGGGGGTTAAAGAAGCCGCTCGGTAGATTATATAACTTGTTGCTTGAAAAGTAGGATGTGGACCCCATACTAGTCGTGGATTATTTCCATCTGTCAAGACAAGTAAGGCGTGGTTCCAATAATTTTGGAAAGAAGTATTGGGAGTTGTACCATTATTCTTCATATCCCAAACGTTTAATATTTCTCCTGTTGAAATAGAAATCCAAGACTCACCAGGAGCTTTCCATTCGAATACATCATAATCATCATCAAACCTGATGAAAAAATCAGGGGCATAATGACCATAAGAAATATCATAACTATCATATGCGCAATCCCTAATATCAATATAAAAATAGATATTATTATAAGAATTTGTGACTTTATAAAAACCATAAGCAATACTATCCGTATTTTCATAGCCAGCTTCCTCCCAGTCAAAAATAAAGCCTTTCCATGTATCATCATATGGTTCACTTGTGGTTGATTCTGTAATAGAAACAGAAGCAGATCTCAATTCAGAAAGTTCTGTTATAGGATAGTACTTGTTTTCGTCATCCCATTTCCAGATAGTTCCTATTGCCGTAAGCGAATGCGTAATAGTAGTATTATCTGGTATTTCTATTTGCCCAAAAAGAAAAAGAAAATTATCTACTTGTGGATCGTCTCCTTCTGCATTAAGGGGAAAAGAACAAATGAAGAGAAAAAGAAAAGAAAGCAGTAAAACACTTAAAGCCTTCATATTACTTCCCTGTTTTTATTTTAGATATACCGCCTTTTGAGCGGCAAAAAAATCTTTTCCTTTTATTGCAATTAAATATATTCCACTCGCTAAATTATCGAATGAAATTCTCTCCAGATTAATTCCTTTTTTCCCGAAGACTTCTAAAGATTTTATTTCCTCGCCTAAAGTATTATATAACTTTATTTTAATATCGGAATTAACAGGCAAGCTATATTTAACTGTAACTTTGGAGTTAAATGGATTAGGATACAAAGGATATAAAATAAAATCGTTGACTACGGGAGGTTTTTCATCAACATTGACTATAAAATCCATTTCATAAAGCCCCTGGCTACTCGTGCCAAAAAACAATTGCCCATTCTTATCAAATTCAATTTCCTTTACATTACCGTAAAAATTTTGTGGATATGGAATTGAATCCCACGTTAAACCTTTGTCTAAAGTATATAAAAAATCATGCGGTGTTCCATAGATAACATAATTTTCTTTTCCCCCGACGCTAAAAGTACCTCTATATTTAAACTTGTTTTGCCATGAAATGCTATAATCTGTAGAATAATGAATCCCATTTCCTACTAAAAGGTCACCCACAAAAATTAGACTATCATTTACGTATAAATTGTTTCTATCTGCATATCTAAAAATTAAGGTATCTGTTGAATCGAACGTTAGTCCGTCATCGGTTGACTTATATAGATGTCTTCTTCCTGCCGCCCATACATCTCCATTATTATTTACTTCAATTGCGTTATTATCAACACCACATCTTACCGGAGTATATTCCCAGTTATTACCATCATTTGTAGAACGTATTAAACTAGTGTCTGTTGCGGCTAATATTGTTCCATTTATTTTTTTAACATTTAAAACATAGGGAGTCTTACAGATTTGAACCCAGCTTTCTCCCAAATCACTCGATTGATATAATCCTTCTCCATTTGTTGCTGCATATATATTTCCTTCTGTGTCTGTTTCAACTGCAAGCACAAATGCCAATCCTATGTTTTTCCATTCATCAGTTATCTTGTTATATTCCTGCACACCTGAGACCGTTCCTGCTATTATCAAACTGTCACCTAAAAAATCAATATTATATATTCCGCTGATTGGCAATCCAACCTCTTCAAAACTTTCACCTTTATCTGTCGATCTGAAAACACCTTCGCGTTCTGAGCCGATAAATATATCATCGTTACCATTTACCTTTAATCTGAATGCCTGCTTCTCATATAATCCGGTCTTATGTTGGATCCAACTCTTCCCCTTATCAAATGTCTCCAATACTCCATCCATACTTGTTCCTGCTAAAAGCGAACCATAGCTTGTAAATGCCAGAGACAAAACAACTTTATCTTCCAAGCCAATGTTTATCCACGTCTTCCCGGTATCGGGAGAATAAAAAACTCCCTGCCTGTCATCATAGTCATAGTATCCGGTACCACAATAAATAGTATCATTTTCACCAATTAAAATTGTATTTACAGCTACGTTGTCAAAACCAACACGGTTCCAGTTCAAACCGTCATCGGTTGATTTATATATGCCGATAAAGGTACCACAATAGATATTGTTACTGCTATCGGAAGCAAAAGCAAGAACAGGTAAGTTATCCGACAATTCCCAACTGCCCCCGTAATTTGTTGAGCGGTATAATCTCCCGAACTGTCCATCCCCGGCAAACATAACTGTGCCCGCTTTATTCTCCCCTATTGCCCAGCATTCACTTGTATTATAACCATTATTAATAACTTCCCAGTTTCCACCCTCGTCTGTTGAACGGTAAAGCCTGTCGCGGTAATTAGTCCCAACGAAAATATCATCTTTCTTGTTTATATATATTGAGTAAACTTCAAACTGGTCAACAGTATTTTCGAATTTTTTCCAGGTATTTCCATTGTCAGTAGATTTGAATATTCCCTCGTAAAGCTGATTAAATATATTTGAGTACACACCCACATAAATATCCCCCTTTGAGTTTATCGCCATATCTCCAACAGTTCCTCCCATTGGTCCACCGAGCTGATGCCAGACAAATTGCTGTGAATTAATTGAGATGCAATAAAACAGCGAGAAAATAAAAACGAAGAGAAGATTATATGCAGGTTTCATACCCATTTAAGCCCCTTAGATATTTTAAAAATTAACTCATCCCAAATAAATCTTAACAAATTATTTCTTCATTGTCAATATTATTACAAATTTCTTTTTAGAATGATCCCAGTTGAAGATTCGAGAACAATTTCTTTTGTAATTGTGCTAAGAATTTTTATTCCCGCACTATCCTTATTTACTAAAACATCCCACTTACCTTCCGGCAGATGAAATTTTTCTTCTTTGGTAGGATTAGCATTGAATAAGACTATAAACTCATCCCCACTATGTGAAAGATGAAAGCCTAAAGCGAATTCATTTTCGTTAGAATCATAAAAAGTTATTTCTTCATACTTTGCTCTTCTGAAAGCCGGATATTTTTTTCTTAATTCGATTAAGCCGGTGTAATAATCAACAAGCTCTTTATTGGTTTCTGCCTGGTTGTAATTAATATAATTCGTCTCATTATCCTTGTTGTAAGAATTATGATCGATCTTTCCTTTCATTTCATCTTCAACATTATTGTTTTCAGGAATTACTTTACTGCGCGCGTATTCCTGCCCAGCATGCATCATTATAATTCCCTGAGAGGTAAAAAGAAACAAAGCAGCCAACTTGTTAAGTTTTAATTGTTGTGGTGAAAGTTTTATATAACTATCTACCTCTTTAATAACTTGCTGCTCATTCATTTCCTCTGAACCAATTCTTATAAAATCACCAAGCGTATAACCATCGTGAGATTCGAGGTAGTTTACAGAATGTTCGGGTTTTTCAAACGAGCCAAATTCATCTCTAACTAAAGTTCCATTAACATAACTCTTAATTCTGCCAAGATTATTATTGCCGTACCACTTGCCAAAAATCCAGCCGGGGCAGTTAACAGGATTTTCACCTTTTACTCCATTACGGATATGATCATTCCAGCTTGCCCATCCTCTTTGAGAAAATCCTGCAGGATCATATCCGCCGCCCCATGGCTCAGCAATAAAAACAACATCCGGGTTTATTTTTTTTGCCTCTTCTTTAACTTTTTCTATTGTTTTCCAGTCAATTAGTTTAGCAAGATCAAAACGAAAACCTTCTATATGATATTCTTTCATCCAGTAAAGGACGCTATCAATAATTAATCTTCTTAGCATCGGTCTTTCCGTACGCAGGTCATTACCTGTTCCACTCTGGTTTATAATATTTCCCTTCTCATCCAACCTGAAATAATATTCTTTATCAATTTCTTTAAGGTTACCAAGTTCGTATTCGGAGAGATGATTGTACACGACATCCATTATCACACCAATGCCTTCTTTATGAAAAGCTTTTATCATGTCTTTAAAATCTTTTAACGACTTGGTACCCTTTCCATTCCATGTATCCCACTCTATTTCTTTAACACTCTCGCTATAATAAGTTTCCGGTGCAAAGAAAGCCGCAGTCATATATCCCCAATGATTTTTTTCATACGGGTTCCATTCATTCAGTTTTCCATACATAGATTTTTTATATGGTGTCTCAATATTTCCAAATTCCTGGGCGGGAAGAAGTTCGACTGTATTTACCCCCAGACAGTGAATATAGTCTAATCCTCCCCGCCTATTTTTTTCAATTAAACCTTGATATGTTCCAGCATCTTTTACTTCCGAAGAAGAATGAATTGTCATGTCACGAATATGCATTTCATAAATAATTAAATCACGCCAATCTCTTTTTATCCACGTATCGCCTTCCCAATTGTAATCATTTCCTTTTACAACTATTGATTTTCTTGGATTGAAATATGTATTAAGAGATGCAACTGCTTTTGCATACGGATCAATACAAAGAACTGATTGCTTTCCGTTATGTTTAACTTTGAAGCTGTAATAAAGTCCATATTTTTCACCATCAATCGAAGTTTCCCAAACACAGTTATTATCTTTTTCCATTTCAAATTCTTTGCCTTTGCTGTTTTCTAATTTATCAAAAACAACAAGAGTAACTTTTTCTGCATTCGGAGTAAACAACCTGAAATGAGTTTTACCCTTTTCTACAAATGAACCAAGCTTTTTAGTCGAATAAAATTTATCCGGTTCATTGAGCTTCTTTAAATATTCTGGCTGTTTGTCTGTTGGATCGGTTTCATCATGCATATAAAAATAGATTCCTCAGGATAATTGTGAAATGGAAAGGCAAGCATTTGTAGAATTTATCTCGATTTATTTTTTCACTCAATTAGTTACAATCTTGCCGTCTACAACAGGCGTTACACAAATTAAAGGTTTTTCCGGAACGTTGAAATTATTGAATATCTCTTCGAACAGTTCAATTTGTCTGCCTTTTGATTCGAGTCTTGAAAATTTATAGTATGGCATAAATTTACCGCGTTTATCCGAAGGAGCATCAAAGCGGTATGATTTATCAAAATCCTCTACAGCTTTACTTTTAAGAAACGCGATTTTCCTATCATCTCCACCCTCTTTTTCGTAGGCTACCGCACGGAATTCAACAACATATCCATCATTAATAATGAGATAAATATTCAGAATAATTTCATTCATCCTTACTCTTGCTCTTGAACTTACACTTGAACTTGTTCTTGCACTTAAACTTATTTCGGCCCGGTCATCTTTTCCGGTCTTACAATCTCATCAAACTTTTCCGCAGTAAGCAATCCGAGTTCAACTGCAGCTTCCTTTAAAGTTTTATTTTCTTTGTGAGCTTTCTTAGCAACCTTTGCTGCATTATCATAGCCAATATGAGGATTTAGAGCAGTGACGAGCATTAAAGAATTTTCAAGATGTTTTTCAATATTTTTTTTATTTGCTTCGATTCCAACGACACAATTATCAGTAAAGCTCTCACATGCATCTGAAAGAAGTCTGATAGAATTAAGAACATTAAAAATTATAACCGGTTTAAAAACATTGAGCTCAAAATTTCCGCTTGCGCCTCCAAAATTAACTGCAACATCGTTTCCGAAAACCTGTACACAAACCATTGTCATAGCTTCAGATTGTGTCGGATTAACTTTACCCGGCATTATTGAGCTTCCTGGTTCATTTTCCGGGAGATGAATTTCACCTATTCCGCAGCGCGGTCCCGAACCGAGCCAGCGAACATCATTTGCAATTTTCATTAAAGATGAGGCAAGGGTTTTTAAAACTCCATGTAATTCTACCATTGCATCATGAGCAGCTAATGCTTCAAATTTGTTTCTTGCCGTGACAAAAGGCTTCCCGGTTAGATCAGAAATCTTTTTTGCAGATTTAACGGCAAACTCCGGATGAGTATTTAAACCTGTTCCAACCGCAGTTCCTCCTAAAGCGAGTTCATATAATCTTGGTAGAACTCCATTAATTCTTTCAAGTCCG
>Ga0075308_1000318_pt1 | contig 11102 bp, 7 predicted proteins | sample Joice_ThreeSqA_D_3_FD_120062 | JGI IMG/M metagenome (GOLD analysis project Ga0075308, IMG submission 120062) | Natural and restored wetland microbial communities from the San Francisco Bay, California, USA, that impact long-term carbon... | ecosystem: Environmental > Terrestrial > Soil > Wetlands... | reverse complement strand
GTATTCATCCAAAATTCTATTGAAAAACTTCCATTCGATTCCCAATCAGAAACGTCGTCATCTGGAATATCTACTTTCTCAGCACCGGAAAAACTTATTCCACTATCAACTATTCCTGTTACTTGTGCAGGAGGAACACTACTGGTTGCATCTGTAAAGCCAAATGAATCTATATAAGGAGGGGTCGACTCTTCAAATTTATAGTAATGAGCCATTCCTTTAGTTGTACCTGCTATACCTGCAGACACAACTTCCAAAGTTGCACCTTGACTAGTATCACTGCCACTTGAATTGGTAACAATAACTCTAAAAACATCACCACTGTCTGCAGGAGTAGTAACCGGTGTTGTATAGGAACTGTTTGTAGCTCCGGAAATATCTGTTCCATTTTTTTGCCATTGATAAGAAAGAGTGGCATCACCAATTGCAGCGACTGAAAATGTTGCAGTAATTCCTTCAGATATCTTTTTATCCTGCGGCTGATCAGTTATGATTGGATCATGATCAACTGCATCACCTCTCGCAAAATTATGTTCCACCTCAACAGAATCAAGAGCACGGCTGTAAATAGCGGCTAAATAAAATATGCCTTTCCATGGTGTGAGGCCTCCTAAACTGCCTGCTAATGCTAGGCGAGCTGAACTATTCCAATTAGATAGGTCTCCTCCAATGTTTGAAGACATCACTTCAATACCATCCCTATATATTTTTGTAACACCATCCTTAAACGTAAATACAAAATGAGTAATTCCAATTACAACAGACGAAGTATCATATGTCCCAGGTGAACCTAAATTATTTGTGGTAGAGGTTCTTAAACCAACATTATAATTGGATGTGAGCTGTTCTATATTAAAATTAATCTCAGTATTATAATCAGTTAGGTTAAATATCTTTGATAATTGCATATCAATCGGTCTTATCCATAGTTCAAGAGTAATTTCATCACTTGATGCGACTGCATCAATAATTTTAGTAGCTGCCGACGAAGAATTAATTAGTGCCGTATCTTTTACAAAAAGGCCTGCTGGTGTCCATGAAGCACCTGAGGGATTATTTATTGTTAAATCTAATGGGGTTCCGACGCCCGAGACATCTTGTATAGTTATTCCGCTCCCTTCGTCAAAATCATATAAAGCAGCTAGTCCAGATGTTACTCTGCTTCCAGTAGCTGTGACGTATAATGTAGCTGCATTACTTGAATCAGTTCCGTAACTATTTGTAACCGATACAGAAAATTCAGCACCGTTATCCGCCAAAACAGTTGCGGGTGTTGAGTAAGCAGAGTCAGTTGCCCCACCGATAAGAACCCCATCTTTATACCATTTATAAGATAACGTATCTCCAGAAACTTCAACAAAAAATGTTGCTGTCTGACCCTCTATTACACCCTGATCAGATGGTTGAGTTATAATTACAGGGGCTTGTGCAAAGCTAACAGAAGAAAGAATTACAATGATTGAGCTAAACAGTAGAATAAATCTTTTGCTCATTATATATCTCCATAATTATTAATAATTTGAATGAATTCGTAAAATGTAGTTAAGCCATACATATGACAATATTTGTACCATTTAGAGACTTTAAAAGAAAAATTATCCATTTCGGAGCAAATATAAGAAAAAATCAATATTAATGTCTCAACATTAAACAAAAGAGAATTTTCAATCTCTCTAATAACGTAAGATATATTAATAGCCACGTAATATTTACGCAAAAAGCATATTGTAAGAAACAATTAGCTTGTTAATTTTTGATTAAGAAATTCAAAAGGGGAGCGTCTGCTAATCTTATAACAAAATTCTTATAATTGTTTTTGTTAAAAAGAAGTGATTTTATTTATTAAATTTTTAGTGAGGTAGTAGCACCCAAACAAAAAACTTATCTCAAAATGAAATTTTTTTTGACTTCAAGCGTAATTAATACAGATAACTGTTTTATTTTTTCTTATTTTGTGAATAAATGATTAGTCTCAAAATGGCATAGTTTATGGGTTATAACCTGAACTTGTCAAAAGGCATATTGTGTATTGTTTTAAAAGATAATCATTACCAGTAAATAATTTGTTAATGGATATTTCAATTGTAATACCTGTTTATAATGAAGAGGCATCTGTTGAGCCGTTGTACAGACAGATAGTGGATGCATTGGCTCCTTTTGAATACAAATATGAAATAATTCTGGTTGATGATGGCAGCAGTGATAATACCTTTAATAATGCATCCGAGCTTGCTAGAAAAGATAGCAGACTAAAAGTTGTAAAACTCAAAAGAAATTATGGACAGACCATTGGATTGCATTCCGGGTTTCAGATTACTCAAGGAAGAATTGTTATAACAATGGATGGCGATTTACAAAACGATCCGTTAGATATAGAAACTATGGTGAAAAAAATAGATGATGGATTTGATATTGTACTTGGATGGAGATACGACAGAAAAGATTCTCTGATCTCCAGAAAGATTCCTTCAAAAATTGCAAACTGGCTTATAAGCAGAGTAACCGGTATTCCTGTTAAAGATAATGGATGTGCTATCAGGGCTTACAGAGGAGAGGTTGTAAAAAAATTTCCTATGTATTCCGAAATGCACCGACTTATGCCTGTGATTACTGCTTTATCGGGTGCAAGGTTTGCCCAAATTAAAGTAAAACATCACCCAAGACAATTTGGAAAATCAAAATATGGACTTTCAAGGATTTATAAAGTTTTGATCGATATGGTTGCATTGAAAATTATTTTTTCATTTTTTCATTTACCTTTGTACGGGTTTGGAATATTTGCAATTTTCTTTGGAATTTTGTCATTAGCCGTTTTTGCTATTGGTGTTGTAAATGCTATTTTGTTTCCAGGACATTCATTAGTCACAACTATGGGAAGCAGTTTACTACTGGCCTCTTTAAGTATGTTCCTTGTTTTTATGGGACTGATAAGCGAAATGGTTTATAAAACCGGCGACATCAAGATTGAGAAACTTTTAAAAAATAAGAAATAATATTCGATCATAAAAATTATTATTGACCGGAGCAATTTGAAATGAATAAAAAAATCGACGTATCTGTAATTATAACTGTTTCAAAAAAACAAAACAGGAATAATGTTGAAACGATATATAACACTTATAAATCAGTCTTAGAAAAATCTAAACTTAGCCACGAATTTATTTATGTTACAAATGCAGACTCCGGTGATTTGCTTACATCATTGCAGGCATTACAGCAGGTAAATGAAGATATAAAAATTGTCAAGCTTGCAAGGTGGTTTGGAGATGCTACAGCCTTAAACATTGGCTACGACGAATCCTCAGGACGATTGATTTTAACACTACCAGCTTTTCAGCAAGTTAAAGTTGATGAAGTATTCCGGATAATTAATACTTTTGTTGATACTGATATGATTATAGCAAGCCGTAAACGAGTAAAGGATAATTTTCTTCAGCGTTTTCAGACAAAAATATTTCATTACATAGTTAAAGTAATGTTAGGAATGTATTATCATGATCTTGGCTGCAAGGTAAGACTTTTTAAGAGAGAAATTCTTGATCACATTCATCTTTATGGAGATCAAATACGCTTTCTTCCATTGCTGGCTGATAAATATGGTTTCAGAGTGAAGGAACTTGAAGTAGAACAATATCAATCGGATGCTGCACACACCTTTTATTCTGCAAAACATTATGCTGAAAGATTTGTCGACCTTATTTCAATATTTTTCTTAATTAAGTTTACTAAGAAACCACTTAGATTTTTTGGCGTTCCGGGTTTTATAATTTTCAGCATTGGTTCTCTGCTCGGGCTTATCTTATTTTACCAGAGAATGTTTATGGATACTCCTCTAGCAGATAGACCAATTGTATTGGTAAGTATTCTACTTATAGTTTTTGGTATCCAGCTTTTTGCTATTGGGTTAGTTGCTGAGATCATAATCTTTACTCACTCTAAAGATACCCAGGAATATATAGTTGAAAAGGTTATTGGTGGTGAAAGAGAAGAAGTTGAGAAAGTACATCTACCTCCAATTGAACAAGAAGTGTAATTTTATTTGATTTTAGTGCCCGGTTCGCCGGGCTTTTTTGTTTTTAAATGAATGATTGTCATTCAAAATTATTCTGAAAGCTGCAATACTAATGTATATATCATAATTTTGAAAGAATTTCACATTTTGCTGTTTGAATCTTAACCCCTTAAAAGCTATTTTTTGTTTTGATTTAGATTGTTTTCAGGCGGGGTGTAGCGCAGCCCGGTTTAGCGCGCTTCGTTCGGGACGAAGAGGTCGAGAGTTCAAATCTCTCCACCCCGACATAAAAATTATTGAAACTTTAAGTTTGTTTCTTTACAATTCGACTAAATTAATTTAACTTAACATCAACAAATTTTGATTACCTTTAATTCTATCCGGCGAGATAGGGAAGGAAAAAGTTGAACACGAAACTAAATAAAAATTGCGAAGAGGAATCCTCCTTGAAAAATTCAGGGAGGATTTTTTTTGTATGAATATTAAATCAAAAGTAATTGATGAACAGGGATTGGCGAGAATAATCAACAGGTTTTCGCATGAAATTCTTGAAAAAAACAAAGGCTCGAAGACGCTTGTTCTGCTTGGTATGAGGACTAGGGGAGAGTTTCTTGCGAAAAGAGTTTTTTCATCTATCAAACAAATAGAAAATATAGAAATTCCTTTGGGAATTCTAGATGTAACTCTTTATCGTGATGATTTCAGAACAAGATTAAAGCAGCCTGAAGTTTCCTTTTCTAACATTACCTTCGATATAAATGATAAAGACATTATTCTTATTGATGATGTTCTTTACACAGGCAGAACAGTCCGTTCCGCACTTAATGCCGTGATGGATATGGGAAGGCCTAATTCAATCCAGCTACTTGTACTTATAGATAGGGGACACAGGGAACTTCCTATAAGAGCTGATTATGTTGGTAAGAACATTCCTACATCGAATGATGAAGAAATTAAAGTTAAACTTAAAGAAATAGACGGCGAAGATTCCGTCTATTTAATCGAAGCAGAGAAAAAATAAATTAAAATTATATGCCGTTATCTAGCAGACATTTACTAGGGTTGCAGGGAGTTCCTAAAGAAGATATTTTTTTAATTCTGGATACTGCAACCACATTCCGTGAAGTTCTGGACAGACCAATTAAAAAAGTTCCAACACTACAAGGAAAAACAGTTGTAAACCTTTTTTATGAAAATTCTACGCGCACAAGAATATCTTTTGAACTAGCTGAGAAAAGACTCTCAGCTGACTCCGTGAATTTTTCATTATCTACAAGCAGCGTAAGTAAAGGAGAAACCTTAAAAGATACGATACGCAATATCGAAGCGATGAAAGTTGATATGGTTGTTGTACGACATTCGGTACCAGGTACACCGCTTTTCTTAACTAAAGTTTCCGATTCAAATATAATTAATGCTGGTGATGGTGCACACGAACATCCCACCCAGGCTCTTCTCGATATGTATTCTATTAGAGAAAAGCTTGGAAAGCTCGAAGGTGTAAAAGTTTGTATAGTTGGAGATATTGCTCACAGCAGAGTTGCAATGTCAAATATCTTCGGACTTAAAGCTGTAGGTGCAGAAGTTTCTGTTTGTGGTCCCTCCACAATGATTCCCAGAAATATTGAAGAACTTGGAGTGAAAGTTCTTTATAATATTGATGAAGCCATTAAAGAAAATGATGTTCTCAATGTTCTTCGTATTCAGCTTGAAAGAAAAGCACGCGAATATTTTCCATCAATCAGGGAGTACTCAAATTATTTTGGTATAACTGAAGATAGGCTTGAAAAAATCGGTAAAGAAGATATTTTGATTCTGCATCCTGGTCCGATTAACAGGGGAGTGGAACTTTCCTCTGGCGTTGCGGACGGAATAAAACAGATAATATTAAAGCAGGTAACAAATGGTGTTGCTGTAAGAATGGCTGTCCTCTACCTGCTTGGTACAATGAATTAAAGGTGAAATATATGAACGTAGTTTTAAAGAATGCAAATATTCTTCACCCCGGAGAAAATATTGATAGGAAAAATGTTGATATTCTTTTGTCTGATGGTGTCATATCGAAAATCGGGAATTTAAAAAAAGAAAATTACGGAGAAGTAAAAGAATTCGATTTAGCAAATATTTATGTTGTTCCCGGATTATTCGATATGCATGTCCATTTCAGGGAGCCTGGAAGGGAAGATGAAGAAACAGTTGTGACCGGATGCGAAAGTGCTGCAAATGGAGGTTTTACCGGGGTTGCCTGTATGCCGAATACTGAGCCTGCAATAGATTCTGCAGAAGTAATTATGCTGATTAAGAAAAAGGCTCTGGGAAATCTTGTCGATGTCCATCCGATTGCTGCAGCTACAGTTGCACGCAAAGGTGAAGTGATTTCTCCAATGGCTGAGCTTTTTGAAACAGGCGCTGTTGCTTTTTCAGATGATGGAGTAGCAATTAAAACTTCAGCAATATTAAGAAGAGCTTTAGAATATTCCCGGATGTATGGTACTCCTATAATTGAACATTGTGAAGATGAAACTCTTGCAGGCGGTTCAATGAATGAAGGTTTGAATTCGACAACATTGGGATTAAATCCAATTCCTTCTGTTGCGGAAGATTTAATTGTTATGAGAGATATCCTTATGGCCGAATACACTGGAGGAAGAGTTCACATTGCACATATCAGTACCAAGAAATCTGTTGAGATGGTTAGGGAAGCAAAGAAGAAAGGAATTAAAGTTACCGCCGAAGTTACGCCGCATCATTTTACATTGACAGATGATGCAGTAAAAACTTACGATACAAATACAAAAATGAATCCTCCTTTAAGAACAAAGGCAGACATTGAAGAAATTATTAAAGGATTAAAAGATGGAACACTTGACTGCATTGCAAGCGACCACGCTCCTCATTCCATTGAAGAGAAAGAAGCAGAATTTGATTATGCACCGAACGGAATTTTAGGGCTTGAAACAGAAGTTGGTTTAGCCTTAACGGAATTATATCATAAAAAAGTTTTAACATTAACTCAATTGATTGAGAAATTCGCAATTAACCCACGTAAGATTTTGAATTTACCTGTTCCAAAGTTTGAAGTTGGAGAAACAGCTAACTTTACATTAATTGATCCTGATGAAATATGGACAGTTGACATATCTAAATTTAAAAGCAAATCTGTAAACTCTCCTTTTGATAAACGACTTTTAACGGGTAAAGCTGACGGGGTAATTAATAATAAGCAGATGATTTATAAGGGGGAGAGAGTTAGTATAGCTTAGTCTCTATTTCGCCTTCTATTGTTTTGCGGTTAGATTTCTAATATAGTTCAAAATAATTTCATTCTTTAAAAGAGGATCTTTCTTAATTTTTTTCGTGGATTGTAAAGGTTCATAAAATCCTATCAAGCGTAAAATATCTCCGGCTTTAACGGGAATACTTAATTGGTCATTCTTATTAAGAACCACATTTGAGTAAAGTAAGTTATTATTTACAAAAACTTTGATAATATGAGTCATTTCATGTTCAAGCTCGGCAACTATACAACTGTTGACATCCGAGGGTATTTGTATTGAGTTTATTTGAACTTCATTCGGAGTTTTAGCGAAGAGCTCTCCCGAATATTTTTTCCCATAACTAGTTTCTAAAAAAAGATGAGGACATGAACCACACTCCCAGAAACGGTCAATAATATAAAGATTTGATAAATCGAATTCGCGAATTTGACATTCAACCTCATTCTTAGATAAGTCTTCAACTTGTATAGACTTAGGTCTGATCCTGGGACCTATAATTGCTGTTTTACTAATAATGTTTGATCCATCTCCGTGGCCAACAATTTGAACCTCACCTGTTGAAATATCAGAACTATCTTGCCAAAATAATTCAGGAGTTCCACCATCTAAGGGTCCTAAAAGTGTAGAAACAGGGATGACAACGGTAGCATTCGGAGGAATGGAAGAACTCGGAAGCTTAATTTTTTTACTGTTTGAGTTAGATTTCTCTAAGAAAGGTCGAAAACTAATACCGGAGGCATTTTCATAATCGCAGAGTAATGATTTAAGTAAGATGTATTGGTTAGAAATATTACTTATTGCGAGATATACGGTCCATATAGGACGAAGACGATATATTTCTTGGAATCCGCCATTACCACACGCATCATCATAAGCAAGGACTGATGAAATCTTTTCTGACGAAATTTTAGAATTTAGGAGTAATTTTGTAACTAAATCTTTGTTCTCTACACGCTGTTGTAATTCTTGGTGGGTTGGAAAGCGCTGAGCTTTAAAAAAAGGTGTTAAATTATTATTTGTACGATCAAGAATATGTGCATCTGGATATTTCTTTATGTATTCTTTATAAGTTAAAAATGTTTCACCCCATATTTGACTAGAACGATAATCCTCATGATGAAAATCAACAATATATTTCTGGAAATTACTGATACCGTTCTGAAAAAAAAGTGGCGAGTAAACAGGGATACCATCTAATGTCCCTTCACAAATTTCTCTAATAGCTGAATAGCTTTTACATACTAAATAACGGTAATATATATAATCAAAATTATCGTTATAAGTAATTTTGTTCAATTTAACATTCAAATACCATTTATCTCTAGCACTTTTTAATTCCTCAGGAGAAAATTTTGTACCTCTTGGATGATTGCTGCTGTAATGTCCTGCATCAGAGTGACAGTCAAAACAAAGCACAATTGCATTATCTGGTTCATCTGTTCCTCCCTCGGAGAATGGAAAGATATGATGAACTTCAACTTTCACTCCCTTATAGCGATGACATACACAACAATGCCTTGCAGCTGAAACTAGGGCATCGATTTTTATTTCTTTGCTAAAAGCCATATATGATTTCCTATGTACAATGAAAAATCACATAATCTCATCATAAATTATTCAGCTAAAACTCTTTCTTCACTTTCGGATTTGCATAATTTCTTTCAGGCATAATACAAACCCAATCAGGTCTTCCGGGATCGCGGTCGTAAGGATAGCCGCCAAGTTCTTTATAAAGTTCTGAGTATTGTTTTAGTTTATCATAATCTAATTCTACACCAAGCCCGGGACCTTGCGGCAGTTTCATTTTCCCATTTTCATATTTTAATTTTCCGCCTTTTATAATGTCATCCGTAAGGTGATGATAATGAGCATCGGCGGCAAAGCCGAGATTTGGCAATGCAGCTCCGAGATGCAGCATTGTTGCAAGCTGTATTCCAAGTTCACCCGATGAATGCACACTCGCACCCCACTGGAATGTTTCAATAACCTGTCCGGCTTTGTATGCCTGTCTAAGTCCTCCCCAAAAAGTTGTATCGAGAAGAATAACATCGACAGCTTCGGTTCGTATGCAGGAAGCAAGCTGTTCAAAATTTATTACTACAGTATTTGTTGCAGTTGGTATTTTAACAAAATTTCGTACGCGCCGCATTCCTTCCAAACCGAACGTTGGGTCTTCAAAATAATCGTTATTAATATCTTCAATAGCTTTTCCAACTCTAATTGCTTCTTCAACACTCCACGTGCTGTTGGGATCGAGACGGAATGAAGAACCCGGAAAAGTTTTTGCCAGAGCACGGTAAACTTCTATATCATGATCAGGAGGGAAAACTCCTCCTTTAAGTTTAAAAGTCTTAAAACCATTTTCTTTAGCTAAGGCTTTTGCATGAGCAGCCATTTGTTCAGGCGAGGTTTCGCCACCTTTATTGTTCTTTTTATTATTGTATCTATAAAAGAGATAAGCAGCAAAAGGAATTTCATCTCTTACTGTGCCGCCTAAAAGATCGCAAGCTCTTATTCCGAGTTTTTTCCCTGCAAGATCCATACAGGCAAATTCTATTGCAGCATGAATCTGGGCGCGGTTATTATAAAGCGATCCGGTCGGATTCATAATTTTCCAGCGTAGCATTTCAAGCTGAAGAGGATCGTGTCCGACTAGGTAAGACTTTAATCCTTTTATTGTATCCTCTGCAGAAGCACCCCCGCCGCCCATTTCGCCGTAACCAATTAATCCTTCGTCAGTAATTATCTCTACAATTGTTCTTACAAATCTTCCCCAATGTGCACCGTTTGCATGTCGTAATGGAGCTTCGAGAGGGACTGTGACTGTTGTTGCTTTTATATCTGTTATTTTCATTTTAATTCTTTTTTGTCCTCAAAATTTAAAAGATGATATGTTTTAATATAATATTTTAGTAATGAATGTTGTAACAGATACCAGATGTCTGATTCCAGATACCGGATAGATTAGGCTGACAAAAGTCAAATAATACTCTATACAGACTGTACATGAATCTGGACACTAAATTCTTCAAAAACATTTCAAATTAAAGGAAAATGGCATTTTTTTCGTGGCATTTTGTTTGGTTTTCATAAACAGAAACTTAGAGAAAAGGAAAGCTAAAATGAAAAAGATATATGTTTACTTCTTGTCTTTAATAGTTGCAGGTTTGTTTGCAGCCTGCGATTTGAATGATCCCAATTTATTCCACGATTATAATCCACCTTCTCCGCCTTCAGGAATTGTGGTATTAAATGGTGATAACAGGGTCGATCTTTACTGGAATGATAATTATGAAGACGATCTTGCTGGCTACAATGTTTATTACAGCTACAGTTATGATGGCAAGTACCAATTGCTTGGGTCGACACAGTCAGATTATTTTACTGATTGGGGGCCTGCAAACGGTGTGACTTATTATTATGCAGTTACTGCTTATGATTATAATGGTAATGAAAGTGACTTAAGTTACGATGTTGCGTACGCAACTCCAAGACCGGAAGGCTTTAACCAGGCAATTTTTGATTATAAAAGATTCCCTGAAAACTCAGGCTATTCATTCGCAAATTATACTGTTGTTCCTTATGATGATCTCGGTTCCGATTTCTTCTTTGAAAATTATAATGGTGATTTTTATCTCGATGTTTGGGATGACAGCGATATACAGGATATGGGACACACAAGCGACATTTATGATATTACTTATGCTCCCACTTCCGGCTGGAATCAGTATAAATATGAACAAGCAATAGTTGGACACACTTATGTTATATGGACATGGGATAATCATTATGCTAAAGTAAGAGTGAAAAGT
>Ga0075308_1000317_pt1 | contig 11115 bp, 10 predicted proteins | sample Joice_ThreeSqA_D_3_FD_120062 | JGI IMG/M metagenome (GOLD analysis project Ga0075308, IMG submission 120062) | Natural and restored wetland microbial communities from the San Francisco Bay, California, USA, that impact long-term carbon... | ecosystem: Environmental > Terrestrial > Soil >... | reverse complement strand
TGTTGCAACTGCAATTTTTCCTGAGAACCGGGATTTATTTTCATTTAACATTTTCAAATTCCTTCCTTTAGAATGTGGTCTAATTCTTCCTGGTTAATTTTGATTGCTTTCCCATTTAAAATTCCATCAATAACTTTTTTCCGGGCTATTTCTACAATTCTTCCAAAAGTTGCTCTCGATATTTTCATTTCCTTTGCTGCTTTTTCATGAGAGTAAGCTAGTAAATCAGCAAGCCTGAGGGATTCCAATTCATCATGGTCGAGAATTATCTCTTCTAGTTCATAAACAGGAATTCCTCTCGGCTTGAAATAATAAGAAGAAGGATTACAGCAAACTCTGCGATATTTCCTTGGTCTTGGCATATTTATATTACTTTATATTCCTTTTAATAAACGACGTAATTCTCTTGCATGTCCTGCTTCATCAGCAGCCATCTCCTCGAGTTTCATTTTAAGTTCAACAAAACCTAAATCCTCGGCTTTTTTGGAATGATTTAGATAATTTTTAACATCATTTTCTTCCATTTTAAGATCGAGTTCAAGCATACCCCTGAGGTCATCGGGTTTATCAAAAGTTTTTGGAACAGTAACAGGTTCCCCGCCAAGATCAGTAATTACATCCGTAAGGAATCTTGCGTGTCCGAGTTCGTCAGTGATTTCAGTAACGAACATTTCTCTTAATTCAGCCCCGAGTAAGCCATAAGATTTTCCCGCCTGGTAATTATAACGGATTACTGTTCCTAATTCAGCAGCTAAATCTTCGTTTAAGCCATTAATTAAATCTTTTTTAGACATGTTTTTTCTCCCTTGTTAATTTGTTATGAGCATATGCTCAAAATAAAATAAATATGTTTCTTTTACAAACCCAAAAGAAATATTAATTAATAAAAAAACAGAACTCCGGATTACATAAAACTATACCTAAAGTTCTGTTTTAAAAAATCGTTTAAAAATCAAAATGCTGTTACAAAGCCTACACCTATCTTTCCATACTCGGCAGTAAAATTATGTGAATACTCGGCAACCAGCCTTATATTTCTTCTTAACAAATAGCCGAAATGAATACCTAATTGTTTTAGATTCAGATCAGATTGGTCCGATTCAATCCAGTTAAATAAAGCTACACCATACCAATTGCTTTCGTCCCCATCAGGTCTGAAAATAAGTTCTGAAAATGCGCCACGGGTTTTTACGTCTTTTGGTGGATTAATGTAAAAAGCGCCTCCATTTCTTAAGAAAAAAGGATTACCATCATTTCTTTCAACATATTGAAGATTTAATTCCAACGGATCAAAAATTATTGTTGCATCACCACCTATCATCCATAATTCATTAGTTTCATAGAAATCTCCTTCCGGACTATCCTGCTTCTCCTTCCCCCAATATCCCATTGCACCTAATCTTAAATGTTCACCGGCATCCTGCGATATTCTACCAAAAAAATTTTTATACTTATCATTATCAAAATTACCTGATGCAAGTCCCTCACCAATTCCATTTCCGTTAAGTACTTCCACAATAATTTCGGTTCCTGTTTCGAATCCATAACTAAGAATAAGTCCCCGATCGTAAGTTAAATCAACATTAGATAAACCAGGTTTTACTTTATAAATATAGAAATCGTCATGCGTTAATCTCAATTCTCTTTTAAATAACGGATCGGAAACCTGGAATTGACCTACTGTAATATCTATTTCACTTCCGAAAAGATTATTAAACATCAACCAGGCGTCTTCAATCTTTCCTGCTTCACCACTTTCCAAAATATAGTAAACATAATATGCCACATCTTTCGTAATTGCACCTCCGGTTAACAGTTTGAAAGCGAGCGGAGTGGTAAAATCGGATTCTTCACTATTTCCCTGGTTATAGGTAACATATCCTTCCAGTCTTACTGCAAGCGGGAAATCTCTTAATAATGTGAGTTCATCATCACCGGTATTCACATAATACCTGGGAGCGTCTTTATCTTTAAGTTGAAATCCGTTACCTGCAAAATCATTTCCGTAATCTTTTAAATATGGGAAAGGTGAATGACAGGTTTTGCATGTTGTATTATATTTTCTTGCAAATGCAGGAATTGCTAAGATATCTCCCGTAATAATTATTGTAATAATAAAAGTTAAAATTGTTGTCGGGAATATTTTTTTCATTTTAATCCTCATACTTTAAATAAATAATAATCAGTTTCTATGGAAGCACTGTTACATACGTTGAATGCTGATTAACTTCGATTATTTCAGCTTCATCATCAGGAACTTCAAGGAAATCAGCAACCGGTTTTATAAGTTTCTGATAATTGAGAACAGCAGTTACTTTCATTGGTCCGGGTGCAGCATTTTCCGGCATTGTAAATGTGCATGTTTCAAGTTTTGTTTCTCTCGGACCGATCCTGTAATCGACTCCCTGCGAAGCTGTATTCCATTGCTGGATTGTCATCCTTCCTTGCGGATCGAAATAAGGCTTTCTGAAAATCCTGTCTCCCAAAGGAATTCCATCTCTCTGAACACCTTTAAAATTCGGATCATCAAGCGCTATACCCATATCCTGGTATGCAAGAACATCCGAGCCAATAGTATATTCTTCTCCTTCAAAACCTTTTTTATCTACAGGTAAATGAAAAACTTTTCCTTCAGCGTCAACTGCCTCTACGTGCATCCAAACAATTCTGTCCTCAACAGAACCGGTTGGAAATTTGTGCCCAGTTTTTTGATTGAATAATGCAATAGTAAATCTTATTGGTTCTAACGGTTCAGCTTCTCTTATATCCGGATGAATTCTCAATTCTATTGTCCCTCTTAATTTACCGGGATCATGTGCACCATGAAATAAATGCTGCCAAACATCAGGATATTTATTGCCAACATCAGCCGATACACTCTCTGCCTGTGTCATATGGCAAGTCTGGCATTGTACACCTTGTTTTGAATAGGGACCTTCTTTCCATTCCAGATGTGTTGACTTAACCCAAATACCATAAGGGCTTTTTTCATTATGACAGGTTCCGCAAAATTCTGCAGTCTGTAAGAACTCAGATTTTTGAATTTGATGTTCCGGAGAATTTCCGGTAGCCCTCGGACCATATTTGATATTTCCGGGAGAAGAAATCCAGTTAAAATTATGGGGAACATCACCTTCGAAACCTGTAATTGTGTGGCAAACATCGCAGGAAACCGATTCATTGGCGCGCGAGTTTAATTCCGGTTTTGGAGGGGGAACATCTCCCGCAAGAAAAGCTATCGGGGCATGACATCCATTGCAGCCGGCTTTTACTTCCGCAACCTTTTCATCTTTTTCAGCATGGGGAACTGCAAGTTTAAAATATTCAATTTCATCCCAATGATGTGTATATGCCTGGGACATCATTGCTTGTTTCCACTGCTGATAAAAATCGGTGTGACAAGAAGTTCCACAGAATTCAGGTTTGTCGTATTTATCATAAGTTTGTGTTCCCAGCGCATCACCTCCAACTTTAGCCTGTGCTAAAATTCCACATTGAATAGCCAATAAAAATAAACCAATTATCAAATAGTACTTTCTATTCATACCACTACCTCCCTATTATAAAAAGTGATTAGAAGAAATTTTATAGATATGATTAATAAGCAGGAAATCGCAAAATTAATTTTGCAAGAAGAGAGTTCAAGAATGAATTTTCTAAAACTATGACACATTTGCCTCCCCTTCTACCGAAAACTAAAAAATTTCCATTTAAAACACACGCTAAAAGCTTAACAAAAAAAGAGGATGATCTGTTAAGATCATCCTCTTACCGGGACTACTTATTTATTTTCTACCTCTTTTGCTTCCCTTGGGTCCGGTTCCGTCACAATCACCCGAACCGTTTCCACTTCCATAACCTGTACCGTCTTTGGGTCCAATACCGTCGTTCCCGGTTCCATCATTCGGTCCCCACATTTTTCCATTATATTTTTTCATATTTCCTTTTTGAAACTTTTGACCGGTTCCATCTTTAGGTTTAACATAATCAGGGTCCTGTCCATTCGGAATTCCATCACCGTCGGAATCAATGGCATTATCATTAATTCCGTCCCCATCCATGTCAACGAATCCAGCACCGCTGTTACCTTTCCTGTTTGTAGCACCGGTGTAATCTTCATCCATTCCGTTGGGTATTCCGTCTCCATCGGCATCCGGTGCATTATCGTTATACCCATCATTATTAGCATCAACAAAGCGTTTCGCATGAACCTGGTTCATGTCTTTAACCTGAGTCCTGACTTTGTTCTGTTCCTGATCCTGAATCTTAACTTTGATCTGGCTTTTCTCCTGATTCTTTACAGGATCATTTTGTGCAAAGGTGAAATTAAACAACAATGCAGTAACTAATGTTACTGTAAGCGAGATTTTCTTTAACGATTTCATTTTATTACTCCTATTTTTTTTATGATTATTTTTTGTCTCTGGTTCTGTTTAGTCAACGGGTGTGCCATAACAACTTTTATAACAATTCTTTTTATAAACGTATTTTTTCTCAGAGAACATATTGGTTATTCGACATTAAGGACGAAGTAATGCGACCTGGTGGGCGAGATTAATAATGAATCATTATCAAATAAGCTGAATCTTACTTAAGAAAATTAGTTCTGATTGGCTTGAATTGTGGTTATTTTTTGATATGAATTTTTTAAATAAACTGCAGCCTAAGGTTATAATAGCAGTTGCATTAATAGTGGGAACATTGATGATTGTTTCAGCTTTCATTGAACTGAAGCAAAGCAAAGAAGAAATATTCCATTTATTAAAAGAACAATCCATCTCTTTAATCGAATCTGTTACGCAAAGCAGTATTAATGCGCTAAACTCCAGTGAAGAAATCGAAAACCTGATTGCAGAAAGATTATTTAACAATGCCAGGCTTATCAGGGAATTGGACAGTCTTAATATTCTTACAAAAGAAAAGTTAATAAGGATAGGAAAAGAAAATTCTCTTTACAGGATAAACATTTTCGACAAAGCTGGAAACCGCATCCTTTCAAACCGGATCCCGGAACCGGATCATTTACATGGAGAAGAAGATATTAATAGGGCAAAAGAACTTGAACCAATATTAAAAGAAGGTTTAAGCGAATTTATAATCGGAATTAAAGATGCTGAATTTACCGAAGGTCAGAGGTTCGCAGTTGCAGTTGCCCGTTCAGGTAAGAAGGGAGCTATCGTAATCAATCTTGATGCAAAATCATTTCTCGAATTCAGAAAACGAATTGGTTTAGGTAAAATAATAAGGGATTTATCAGATAATCATGGGGTTGAGTATTTAGCGCTTCAGGATACTGCCGGAATACTTGCTGCAGGAACAACTGTTGATACTTTAAACTCTATTGAATCAGATAGTTTTTTATATAATGCTCTTAATAACGATAATATTTATACAAGAATCCATTCATACAAGAACGGAGAAGTTTTTGAAACTATAAAACGTCTTGTTTACAATGGGGAAGTTATAGGGCTCTTCAGGCTTGGTTTGTCTCTGGATGATGTAAAAACAGTCGAAGACAGAATGATGAGAAGAATAATCATAATCTCACTAGTCCTGGCTGCGATTGGCATCGTTGTTCTTAGCGTAATTTTCACAACTCAGAATTTAAGATCAGTTTCTAATGAGTTTAAAAAATTCAAAACGTTTACCTCTGTGGTTCTGGCTAATATGGGTGACGCCGTAATTGTTGTTGATGGGAAAAAAATAATTACACTTTTTAATAAATCTTCTGAAAAACTTTTTAAAACAAAATCTGATGAAGTTCTGAATAATGAAATTAGACATTTATCTCAGGATATTTCTGAAAATTTCGATTCTTTCATTCATTCTGAAAAAGAATTTTTAGACGATTTTATGATTGGAACGAATATTAATAACGAAAGAAAGTATCTGCTCTTAAATTTTACAAGAAATAAAACTGTAGAGCCAGAAAAAGATAGTTATACTATTGTTATAAAAGATATTACAGATGCTAAGAAGATGGAAGAAGAAGCAAAGAGAAAAGAAAAACTTTCGGCAATGGGTGAGCTTGCATCAGGAGTCGCACACGAAATAAGAAATCCAATTAATGCAATCGGTATGATCGCCCAAAGATTAGACCGGGAATTTAAAGTTGAAAACGACAAGGAAGAGTTCCATAATATTACAAAGCTTCTTAGGGATGAAGTGACAAGAATCAATAAAATAATTACACAATTTTTAGGATATGCAAAACCTCTAACATTGCAAGTAAAGGATGTAAACTCAAAAGAATTCTTTGACGATTTGTTCAGGCTATTTGTGGAACAAGCAAGAATAAAAAATGTTAAATTCAATAAATTATCCCAAGAAGATTTTCTTATTAAACTTGATCCTGAATTATTAAAGCAATCATTAATAAATCTTATTCAAAATGCTCTGGATGCAGCGGAAAAAGAAGGCATAGTAGAATTAGATTATAATCTTAATAATAATCAGTTAGTTATTGAAGTTAACGACAATGGTCCCGGAATACCTGATGAATTAAAAAAGAAAATATTTGATCTTTATTTCACGACAAAGAATGAAGGAACCGGAATCGGATTGAGTGTAGCACAGAAAATTATTTCGGAACACAACGGAACAATAGAGGTTTTTAGTGAAGCGGGTAAATCAACAAAATTTAAAATTACATTACCACAAACATGAAAAACTTTAACATACTTGTTATTGATGATGAGGCATCTCAAAGGGATATTCTCACCGGATATCTTAAGAAAAAGGATTATAAGATTTATTCTGCATCTTCCGGAAAAGAAGGAATCGAGATCATTAGAAATAATGCAGTCGATATAATCTTATCCGATTTTAAGATGCCTGACCTTTCAGGACTTGAAGTACTTGAATTTGTAAAGAAAATTAATCCTGAAATAAGCTTTGTTATGATAACTGCATTTGGCACTGTCGAAGACGCTGTAAGGGCAATGCGGCTTGGCGCTTTCGATTATATTTCAAAACCTGTTGATCTTGATGAACTCGATTTATTAATTGAAAGAATAATCGAGCATAAAAATCTAAAATCCGAAAATCTGCTGCTAAAGAGTCAGCTTAAAGAGAAATATAAAATCTCTTCTATCGTATCGAATTCACAAAAAATGGATGAGGTTGTAAGTATAGCTGCCCGTGTAGCAGATACCAAAGCAAATGTATTAATTACGGGAGAAAATGGAACTGGCAAAGAAGTGCTGGCAAATTCAATTCACTACCTGAGCCCAAGAAAAGATTCTCCTTTCATTCCTGTTAATGTCCCGGCACTTACAGAAACTTTACTCGAGAGCGAATTATTTGGTCATGAGAAAGGGGCATTTACTGGTGCAGATAAGATGAGGAAAGGACGTTTTGAAATTGCACATACCGGAACAATTTTCCTGGATGAGGTTGGTGATATTCCTCAATCAATACAAGTTAAACTTTTGCGCGTATTACAGGAACATCGTTTTGAAAGAGTTGGGGGAACAGAAAATATTGATGTTGATGTAAGAATAATCGCCGCTACAAATCAAAATCTTGAACAAAAAATTAAGGACGGAAGTTTTAGAGAAGATTTGTTTTACAGGCTTAATGTCATTTCAATTAAAATCCCTCCTCTTAGAGAAAGGAAAGAAGATATTTTACCGTTGATTGAAAATTTCATAGTAAAGTATTGTAAGGAAAACGACCGTGAAAAATTAAATATTTCAAAAGAAGCTATGGACTTACTTATAAAGTATAATTTCCCGGGCAATGTAAGAGAATTAGAGAATATTATTGAGAGGGCCGTTGTTCTTACAAGAGGAGAAACAATTACTCTGAGCGATCTTCCTATAAATGTAAAAGGATTTAAAGAAGAAAAAACTTTGCCTGAACTTGGTAAAGGTTCCTTGTCCGAACAGATAGAGACTCTTGAGAAACAATTAATTTATGATGCGTTAAAAGAAGCAAATGGGAATCAAACAAAAGCTGGAAAACTGTTAGGACTAACGGAAAGAAATTTACGATATAAGTTAAAGAAGTATAATATTAAACATCAGGATTAATTTTTAGAAATCAAATCCCAGCGTTATTGAATAAACATTATTCAGATAGTTATAATAAAAATCGTTTGAACTATTAGATATAAAATTATAGCTCGTCGAAAGAGACAATCCATTCAGAATACTGCTTAACCCAAATTCTAAAAAAGTACCAAGAGAAAACTGTTTATCGGATCTTAATTCATTCAGTTCAGTGCCATCTTCTAATGCAGCAGGAAGATTAGTATAATTTCTTATTTCATATTTACCTGCAATTTTAGCATGAATAACCGGAGATATGAGATATGAAAAACTCAACCCGGTTTCAGTTCCATCATTCGAATATATGTCATTAAAAATTTCTTCCTCATAATAAACAAAATCGTCATTACTGAAATACCTGTTTCCGCTTTCTAAGTTTTTTCGTAAGAAGAGATACGCACTGATTCCGAAATCATCGGTTATTCCCTGTCCAACCTGGAAATGAAGTTTAGTCTGAACTACACGATCTGTTAAACCATCCTGCTCTAATTTATCAAGATAAAGCTTCTGATCTATTTCTGCTCCGACAATAACAGAGGTTCTGCTTTCAAAACTATTTATCGATCTAAGAAATCCTTTTAATTGGTAATGAGAAAAAAGAGAGAAATTTTGATAATCTATTCTGTTACCAATTACACCGATTTGAATCCTGTTGGTCTCACTTAATGAGTGTAAATAGTTTGCATAGAGAGACAGACGATTATAATCGTAAATGTAATAGCCTTCCCTGTTTATTCTGGAACTATAGTTTACACCGGCATTTAGAGGATTACCATTTTCAGAAAAAAGATATGTATTCACCAGCCCTATTTTGTGAAACTGTGCCGACTTATCCGCGTTGATATTATACTTATTAAAAGAACCTATATAGTAAATTTCAAGATTATTACTTTCAGTTTCAAAATCATATCCTATTTCTCCGCTAAAAATATTAACGAAATCAGACTCCTGCAGATAATTGTTAAAAATATTATCATCGAAATAACTATCAACTGAAGTAGAGAGATAAATCTGAGCAATTGATGTTGAATGAAAAATCAACAGGACGAATATAAACTTATAAATGCGAATCATATCAGCCTTACTAATTTCTTAAGTTTAACTTACTTACCACCGGGTCCTCCTGAACCATTACCGCCGCTGCCTTCATTCCCCTGACCACCACCATGACCGCTTCCTTGCCCGCTACCTCTAACTCTTTTTCTTAGCTTGTTAAGGCTCATTCCTCCGGCTCTTGTATCGGAAATTCCGTCTCCGTCCTTATCTATAAAAACATCTTTCTTTCGTTTACCTTTTTCATTTTCATTCTGTCCGAGTTCATTCTTGATCTTGTTCTTAATCTTGTCTTCATCAGATTGATTTTTAAGATTAGTTTCTTCTTTTACCTGTTCTTTATTTTCCTCCTTGTTTTTGACCTTCGTAGTATCTGTTTGTGCAAGTGTGAAGGACAAACCCAAAAGGAGAATAAAACATATATTTAATGGTGTTTTCATAATAACCTCTGCTACAAATTGGCAAAGCATGTGCCGGATTATTTATTAGTTTATCTGATATAAACACAATAAATATTTTTCTTTTCGACTAACTTGTTATAAAATCCGACCAAGTGGTCGAACCATGGTAAGTGTAATTAGATTAGTAAAGTGTTAAGTAGGGATAGGAAAAGTAATCGAAATAACTACAGCAAATGACAACTGACCAATGACAACTATTTTACCGCTTGTTCAATATCTTCAATCAAATCTTCAACATCTTCAATTCCAACTGACAAGCGAACGAATGCATCTGTTAAATCAAATATATCAAAATGAATCGAACGGACTCTTTATTTTTTTAACTGAAACCGGATTGATGTGAGTATAAATTTGAGTGGTGGATAAATGTTTGTGACCAAGAAGCTCTTGTATAAATCTAATATCCGTACCATTATCAAGTAGATGAGATGCAAAGCTGTGGTGCAAAGAATGTACGGTAACTCTTTTTTTTATACCCACAATTTTAACTGCTTTATTAAAAATCTGTTGAATGCTTCTTGCTGAATACCGCTCACCAAACTGTCCAACAAATAAATACTTTTTGGGACTATATTCTTTAAAATATTCCCGCAATAACTCTAACAACTTTGCAGATAACATAACATATCTGTCGCTCTTACCTTTTGCATTTATTACTTTCAAAGTCATCGCCGAAGAATCTATGTTTTTAATTTCAAGGTTTACTGCTTCAGAAATTCTTAAACCGCAGGAATAAATTGTTGATATAATTGCTTTGTGTTTTAAGTTATTAACTGAATCAATAATCTCTTTAACTTCATCAATAGTAAGAACATTGGGCAAACTGTTTGGTTTTTTCATTTTAATAAAAAAATCAAAATCAATTTCTTTTTTTAGAACCTCAAGATATAGAAAGCGAATAGCTGCAAGCGATTGCTTCATAGATGAGTAAGAAAACAGCTTCTCTTGTTTTAGATTATTAAAATAGTCTAACAGAACTTTAGAGTTTACGTCCGATACTTTTGCATTTTTAATATATTCTAAGAAAAGATTTAGATGATGTAGATACGATTTTTCGGTTTGAGGTGAATAATTTTTTAAGTGGATTAGTTTTTTGTATCTGTCAATCAGTTCTTCTCTTTTCATGCGTATGTTCCTAATGTCTTAATATTTTAGATTATCCCGCAGTAAATAATAGCATTTAAAGAAGATTTTGCGCAATATTGCGTAAAGAACTATGTTGTGAGTAATGGTAGAAAACCCTACAAGAAATGAAATTTGAGATATATAACATAAAATCTTCTTTAAGTAAATATGTAGAAAGCATTTTTTATCATAAAGACTATTTGCCTGACCACAGTATTGAACGGGTTGTGCCGACAGGCAACATTTTCATTTTATTTGAATTAGACAATTTCACAAGAAATACATTCGATAATGACCTAAAACCGAATGGAGTTTATAGCAAAGTTTGGGTTTCGGGAATGCACCAAAAATATCTCAACATTTCGGCTCATCAACATTCTGAAATGTTAATTGTTCAACTAAAGCCATTAGGTGCCTATCCCCTT
>Ga0075308_1000313_pt1 | contig 11218 bp, 10 predicted proteins | sample Joice_ThreeSqA_D_3_FD_120062 | JGI IMG/M metagenome (GOLD analysis project Ga0075308, IMG submission 120062) | Natural and restored wetland microbial communities from the San Francisco Bay, California, USA, that impact long-term carbon... | ecosystem: Environmental > Terrestrial > Soil >... | reverse complement strand
TTCGACGGGGATGTCGATGCTCGTGGGTTGCGTGCCGAGGCCCTGCACCTCGTAAAAAGCGGGAAACCAATAGTCGCCAACGACTATCCGTTAGCTCAGGCGGCTTAAGCCGCCTGCCTCCGACCGTCGAATGCCCGTATAGGCGCTAGGAGGTCACTCTTACGGGATAGCCTGAAGCCTCCTCCCGGGGGGCCGAAGGGCGAGCCTTCTCCCGGGATGGTCCGAAGGGAACCTTGCCGGCCGGGGTCCCCGGGGACGAGACCCAAATGACCGGAAACGCACGTAGTGGCCCTGGGTAAAGAATCTTCGGACGGGGGTTCGACTCCCCCCGCCTCCACCAAGTGACAGTCCGACAGAGTCCGAGAACAAACAAAAGGCCCCGGGAAACCGGGGCTTTTTCGTTTCTGCTGTCCAATGCCGTCCAGTGGGAATCGGTGAAATCCGGTAGTTTTGGGGGTGTTTTTGGGGGTATAATACTTCTGCGCCATATCAGGTACCCCCAAAAGGAGCCCCATCATGCCCCGACGTGTCATGCCCCTGGTGGATGCAAAGGTGAAGAACGCCAAGCCCGGCGCAAAAGACTACAAGCTGACGGATGGCGGCGGGATGTATCTGCTGGTTGAGCCGGGCGGGGGAAAATACTGGCGGCTCAAGTATCGGTTCGGGGGGAAGGAGAAGTTGCTATCCATCGGCGTCTACCCGGAAATTTCATTGGCTGGGGCCCGGGACCGGCGGGACGCTGCCCGCAAACTGCTCGCCCACGACGTTGATCCGGGGGAGGCCAAAAAGGCGCAGAAGACGGCCAGGATCGCCGAGACGGAAAACGGCTTGGAGGCCATCGCCCGGGAATGGTACGCCGCGCATAGCCCGACCTGGGCATCCTCTCACGCCGATACCACGCGTCGTCGCCTCGAAGGCGATGTCTATCCCGTGTTGGGGGCGCGCCCGATTGGAGACATCAAGGCGCCTGAAGTGCTGGCGATGCTTCGCCGGATCGAGTCGAGGGGGGCGCTCGAAGTGGCGCATCGGATCAAGGCCATTTGCGGGCAGGTCTTCCGGTATGCGGTCGCCACCGGTCGAGCTGAACGCGACCCCACCGCTGACCTCAAGGGGGCCATGAAACCCTACAAGGAAAAGCATCTTGCCGCGATCACGGATCCGAAGGAAGTCGCCCCGTTGCTCAGGGCGATCGACGGATATGCGGGGTCCTTCGTAGTGAAGTGCGCTCTGCAATTGGCACCCCTCCTGTTTGTGCGCCCGGGTGAGCTTCGCCAAGCCGAGTGGCCCGAGGTCGACTTCGAATCGGCTGAGTGGACCATTCCTGCGGAGAAGATGAAGATGCGCCAGCCGCACCTCGTTCCACTGTCGGCCCAGGCCATTGCCATCCTCAAGGAACTCCATGCCCTGACGGGTCGCGGGACGTTCCTCTTTCCGTCCCACCGGTCTTCGGCACGCGCGATGTCCAACAACGCCGTGAATGCCGCCTTGCGCCGGATGGGATTCGAGAAGGAGACCATGACCGGTCACGGGTTCCGCGCGATGGCGAGGACCATCCTCGATGAAGTGCTCGCACAACGTCCTGACATCGTGGAGCACCAGCTTGCGCACGCAGTAAAAGATCCACTCGGAAGGGCCTACAACCGGACATCACACCTTCCAGAACGGCGGAGGATGATGCAACTGTGGGCCGACTACCTGGACGGGTTGAAGCAGGGGGCGAATGTAATACCGATCAAGCGGGATGCTGGCTGACCTCTTGCGGTCACGGGATTTTGAGACGGCCGGGTAAGTGGTTGATGTAACAGGAAATAACAGGCAACAGCATGAAATAATTGGGGGGAGCCAGAATATCGGTTCCCCCCTTTCGTATCTAACCGGATTCCGTAGGCAGGGTCTACTTCACAATTCACTTCACAGTCCGAGGAGGGTGGGGGGGGAAGGGGGGGCATACCCAAATCTGGCATCCAAAGTATTAGGTACTCGCGTGTGGGGCGCTGCAAAAGAAAAAGGATGGGGTCCAGGTGGACGTGCCAACGTAATCTCCGGCACTCAGCTATCTCCCTCTTACTCAACAGCGGCGCAGATCCGTTTGCAGTCCAGAAGTTGGCGGGGCACTCAGACGTGCGGCTGACCACGCAGACCTACGCGCACGTGCAGGCGGATGCTCTCAGGCGTGCGGTGGGGATGTTGGATCGGGTCGGGTTGGAGGGAGAAGGAGGTATGGGCGCCACACACCTTCAGACAACGGCTTCTTGAGGGGGTGGTGGGGAGACCCGTGGGGGTTCGAGTCCCCCATACGGGACTCGAACCTCAGACACCAATTGCCATGGAGGGCCAAGTGCCGAGACGGCCATGGATAGCCACGGCTCTTGTTGTCGAGGCCGACCGGTCAGGGAGGAAAAGGCCGACGCACGGGAGGCCGTCAGCCCCGAGCCCTGCCGCAAAGGCCGAAGCCATGGAGGGGCGGAGGCTCAGGCGGTCGAGGCGTTGCCAGGTTGTGGAGGGTGGGGCGGTTCATCCTCTGGACCGACCACGGTGAAGGTCTCGCGCCGTCGTGAGATCCCGCGGTGGGCGTTTGAGTAGGCCCCATAGTAGTGGATGAGCTGGGTCCCCCGGTCGGGGATGTGCGAAGTGAGGCGGGCGATCCACTCGAGGTAGTCGTAGTCCCGGTGGCCGTATAATGCCATCTCTTCCCCGTGATCGGGGACGTCGCCCTTGGCGAGATACCGGACCTTGGGTTCCTGGTCAGGATCGATGCGGAGGCGACTGGTTGCGGCAGGTCCCCGGACCATGTATAGTCCCACGCGCAACGCATCTTCGATTTCGGGGATCTCCTCGCCGGCAAACGCGTGAAACCCTGAATGATCGGAGGCAAGCGCGTGCGGGCCGTCGATCTCGCCCTGGGACCGGGCGGGCCGTTGCTAACCGCGCATGGGAAGGAATGGGTGAAGGCGATCGGCGAAAACCCGCTGAGCCTTTATGAAGTCCAGGAGGTGACCCCGGGGGAAGGACTTACGGTCAACGAAGACTACCCGCTGATGTTTACCTGATGAGCACAGCAAAATCAAGCAACGAAGCGCCATGAATCACCGGAGCACCCTGCAAACAAGGGCGTACTCCCGGGGATCGATCGAGGTCCTGCCGGCAGCTGATCATTTTGTTGCAGACTGTCATTTTTTTGGATACATTGGCTGCGATCCATCGTGCACCTCGTAGCGATGCACGAGCAACCGGGAGACCGTGTCGATGAAGATTTCCAAACAACGTTGCGTCGGCTGTGCCAACTGCGTGCCGATCTGTTCGGTCGGATCCATTTATATAGGCGCCGACGGCCTGGCCGAGATCATCGAGGACAGTTGCGTCGAGTGCCACAACTGTTACCGCAGCCTGAGCTTCGAACACCTGCCGCCGGGTTTCACCCGGTTGATCAGGCGGGCCTTGCGGGCCGTGGCCCTGCGTTTCCAGCCGGATCCGGACATATGCCCCACCGAGGCCTTCATCCCCGACGAGCTCTCCTGGCCGCGGGTGGTCCGTCGGGCCTTCAGCGACCCGATGGTCACCCACGAGTCGACCGGTGTGCACGGTCGCGGCACCGAAGAGGTAAAGACCAACGACGTGAGCAAGCGCATCAAAAGCGGCCAGGTCGGCCTGGTGGTCGAGCTCGGCAGGCCCGGCCTCGGCGTCTATTTTCACCAGGTCCAACAGGCGACGATGGCGCTCGCCGCTGCTGGCGTCTCTTTCGAAACAGGCAACCCGGTCACCCAGATGATGGAGGACCGCAACCTCGGAACCATCCGTGCCGACGTCCTCAACGAGAAGGTGCTGTCGTGCATCGTCGAGATCACCGCGCGGCTGGAGCAGACCCCGCAGGTGCTCTCGGTGATCAGGGAGATCTGCCGCACGACGCCCACGGTGATCAGCATCGGGGCCGCCACGGTCTGCGACGAACAGGGCCGGGAACCGTTGCGCGAGATACTCGCCGAACAGGGATTCGCCACCGGCTGGGCAAAGGTGAACCTGGGCCTTGGCCGGGTCAGCAACCGCAGTCTCGATGCAGCAGGGAGGACCGCATGACCAATACATTGCACCGCTTTGGCTCCCAGGAGAGCCTGTCAGGGGATTTCATCGTCTTTGCCATGCCCGGCAAGGGCTTCAACGACGAAGGCTCGCTCGAGAAGGCCCGCACCTTCCTGCGCACCGCCATCAAGTACCGGCCGATCAACATGGGCAACGCGCTGGTCAATGCGCTCTACCGGCCCGAGAAGAATCTCTCGTTCATTACCCTTTACTTTCATGGCCGTCAGGAACGCACCACCTACGAAAAACTGATCGACGAGATCCCCGCAGCCGGGTCGGCGGCGGTGGTCTTCGACCGCAGGGAGCCGGTCGCCGAATTCCTTGCCGAGGTCAAGGCGCTCGACCTCGGCCTGTCGGTCAACGTGAGCGCGCTGGTCGACGACGTGCGCCACATCTGCGGGGAGGTCTCCATCACCCCGCACGCGGTCGAGTATACGCTTGGCTTCCACGGCGCCACGGAGAGGCTGCCGGACAGGGACACCCTCGAGCTGTCGACGATGTGCGGACACGGCATGGTCTCATCCAACTTTGCCCGCAAGATGCTCGACCGGGTCAAGGAGGGGCGCATCAAACCGGAGGCTGCCGCATGCTGCATGGCCAAGTTCTGCGTCTGTGGCGTGTTCAACCGCTCCCGGGCAATGATGATTCTCGATAGGACCGCCACCGGCAGCTGAGCTTCTGCTGAGTCGCAACCCCGCGTTCAAGAGGAGAGGCACGCGGACCGATGTTCACCATCCTGTTGCTCTACGGTGCGGCCGTGACCCGCGGGAGAAGGTCATGGCGGATGAGCGTGGCACCCCGTCGGACGGACGCGGCAGACCCGGCGGGCTGAAACCCACTCTGGCAAACCCAGGAAGGAGGGAGACTATGCATTCGAGAACACTCTGGAACAGAATCTGGTGGGGCGGGGGGATCGCGGTCTTGGGACTCAGCCTGGTCATCGGGGCGGCGGGCCCGGCCCGGGCCGCGGCGCAGGTGATCCGGGTGGGCAGCGTCGGCTTCCCCGGCTCGCTGTTTATCATCACGGCCGATGAGTTCGCAAAGCGGGCCAACGAGGCGCTCAAGGGGAAGTACGAGGTCAAGGTCTTCCACTCCAGCCAGCTGGGCAACGATTCGGAGATGCTGAAGGGGATCAAGGTCGGCGTCCTGGAGATGTTCATGCCCTCCACCATGATGAGCACGATCGACGACCGTTACGGCGTGTTCGAGATGCCCTACCTTTTCAAGGATCGGGCCCAGGTGAAGCGGGTGGCGGAGGATCCCCAGGTCCGGAAGATTCTCTATGATCCCCTGCCGGCAAAGGGGGTTCGGGTTCTGGGGTTTTGGGAGAACGGGTTCCGGGTCATCACCAACAACGTGCGCCCCATCGTCGTCCCGGGGGACCTGAAGGGGATCAAGCTGCGTGTGCCCAAGGGGGTGTGGCGGGTCAAGATGTTCAAAGCCTACGGCGCCAATCCGACTCCCATGGCCTACGGAGAGGTATTCGCGGCCCTGCAGGCGGGAGTCATCGACGGGCAGGAGAATCCCTTCGCGCAGATTTGGGGCGGCAAGTTCTATGAGGTCCAGAAGTACCTCTCCCTCACGGACCATGTCTACACCCCGGTCTTCCTGGTGGCGGGCGAGCGGTGGTGGAAGGGCGTCCCGGCCGACGTGCAGAAGACCCTCGCCAGGATCGCAGAAGAGGTCGGGGATTTCGCCCGGGAGACGGGCGCCAAGATGGATACGGATCTCATGGAGAAAATGAAGCCGTCCCTCAAGGTGAACGAGGCGGACAAGGACGCCTTCGTCAAGGCATCCAAACCGATCTACGAAGATTTCACGAAAGAGGTCAAGGGGGGCCAGGAGCTGTTGGATCGCATCCAGAGTTTGCGGTAGGGCGGGGGGGCCGGAGGCGATCCTCCGGCCCCCTGCTGCGTCAGGAGAGCGTCATGCGCAAAATCTATGAGGCCTTTCTCAAGGTGCTGGAGACGTTCACGGCCCTTCTGGCGGTGGCCATGTTTCTGGTGGTCATCGTGGGCGTGATCTTCCGGTACGTGTTCGACAGCTCGCTCAGCTGGTACGACGAATTCGCCGAGTTCATCCTGGTCTGGCTGACCATGTACGGATCGGTCCTGGCCCTGGCGCGGGGGAAGCACATCGGGTTCGAGGCGATCGTGGAGCTGCTCCCCGCCAGACTGCGGCGGGCGACCGAGTTCTTCTCCATCCTCTGTGTTCTCGGCTTCTCGGGAGTCATGCTGGTCTCCGGCTGGTTCCTGCTCCAAGCCATGGCGTCCGAGACGTGTTGCTCGATCCCCGAGGTCAAGATGAGCTGGATCTTCAGCGTGATGCCGATCACCGGGGGCCTCATGCTGATCGTCTGTCTGGTGCAGCTCGCGGACCTGGTCACCCGTGGTTCGTCGCCGCCGGCCAAGGGGATGGAGGAGGGACAGTAATATGGGCTGGATCGTCCTGGGCTCCGTCATCGCACTGGCCGCACTCAACGTGCCCATCGGCTTCACGCTGGCCATCGCCACCATCGTGGTGGTCGTCCTCCAGGGAACGGCCCCCCTGGAGGCCATCCCCTTGATGATCTTCGGGGGGGCGTCCAAGTTCCCCCTGCTGGCCATCCCGCTCTTCATCCTGGCGGGCGGGCTCATGACCAGTTCGGGGATCTCCAGCCGCCTCATCAATCTGGCCAGCGCCCTGGTCGGATTCATCCGCGGTGGCCTGGCCATGGTCACCGTCGTGGCGTCCATGTTCTTCGGGGAGATCTCCGGATCGGCCGTGGCGGGGGCGGCGGCCATCGGCAAGGTGGTCATCCCGGAGATGGAGAAGAAGGGATATCCGAAGGCCTTCAGCGCCGGCGTCGTGGCCAACGCTTCCACGCTGGCCATCATCATCCCACCCAGCATTCCGATGATCATCTATGCCGCCATGGCGGACACGTCGGTGGTGAAGCTGTTCGTCGCCGGTGTCGTGCCGGGGGTCCTCGGGGGCGCCCTGATGATGCTCCTCTCCTACTACTTCGCCCGAACCCGGGGGTACCCGAAGGAGGCGGCCTTCTCCCTGCGGGTGCTGCTGCGCGCCCTCCGGGAAGGGTTCTGGGCCCTGATGATCCCGGTCGTGATCTGGGGCGGCATCTTCGGGGGCATCGCCACGGCCACCGAGGTGGGCGGGGTGGCGGCCCTGGCCGCCATCATCATCGGTGTCTTCATCTACCGGGAGCTGACCTGGAAGCAGGTCTGGGAGACGGTCAAGGAATCCAGCGTCCAGACGGCGGTGATCATGCTGATCGTGGCGACCTCCGCCGTGCTGGGGTGGTATCTGACCAACGAGGGGATCCCCCAGCAGCTGACCCAGGCCATGCTGGGCCTGACGGACAACCGGTACCTGATCCTGCTCCTGCTGAACGTGGCCTTCCTGGTGGCGGGCTGCTTCCTGCACAGCGCGGCGGCCATCATCCTGATCGTTCCGATCGTGTTGCCGCTGATCCGGGCGCTCGGGATCGACCCGATCCACTTCGGGCTCATGGTGACGATCAACCTGGGGATCGGGCAGCAGACCCCGCCCGTGGCCACGGTGCTCATCACCACCGCCGCCATCGCCAATCTGTCCATGTGGGAGGTCTTCCGGACCGGAATCTACTACACGATGGTGATCGTGCTGCTGACCCTGCTGGTGACGTACGTGCCGGAAACCGGGATGTGGCTGGTGAACGCGGTGTACGGGGGTTAGGCCGCCGTGAGTCGTCTCGTTGGTTAATATCCGGACAGGTCATCTGCCGAAATCACCGACAGATCATGCCATTCCCCCGGTTCCGTTTCTCCTTGCACCACACGTCATTCATGGGACGGTATCGTACCTCCTGCGACCCGGCCGATTGCCGCTTAATAATAAATCATCCCCCCTGTTGCGGCTTCGACATCGGTAAATGTTTTCGGTACGATCACCCCGATCGGCATTATCTGGTAATGAGAGGCATCGGTTGCGTAATGGCCGCGACGGAAATCATCGAAATAAACCTCACCTTCAACTTCGGCTCGCAGTTTCCGTTCCAGCTCATTCATAGGAAACACCTCGAAAACATGTAACTCTCATCCATTATATCACTTGTCCGGTATTGCCTCTTTTTTGTACGCCCGTGCCAGTAATTCGACGGGTGGTACCGATTCTCTTGAAGTACCCTGGAAGATCTGCATGCCGCATGCACCACATCCGGTAACAATCTGGTCGACATCCGATTTGTTGATTTCATCAAACAAGCGTTTGCCTATTTTCATGGAAAGGTCATAGTTTTTCGATTTCAGGCCGTACGTTCCACCCATGCCGCAACATTTGTCGCTATACCGCACCACCTCAACCCCAGGTATCAGCTGCATGAGTTGTACCGGTTCGTCGGTAACGCCTATTCCCTTCAGATGGCAGGGGGCATGATATCCGACTTTTAAATCCATTTCGTTAAAGTATGTTTTCAGTTCACCTCGACAATACAACTCCATGAGAAATTGATAGATGTCGTAACAATTGTCGGCAACACTGCGGGCAACCTCGGTTTCTACGATTCTTGGATACTCTTTCATGATGGCCAGCGCACAGCTGGGCTCACTGAAGATTATCGGAATTCCTTTTTGGCTGTATGTCTGCAGTAGATCGAGATTGTACTGTATATCGTCCATAATGAGATGCTGACCGCCGGCGCTGATGCGGGCTATTCCACAGCATTTGAATTCAGGCATCACGACATTGATGCCGTTATGCTCGAGCACCTCAATAACTGCCAGTCCTTCTCCTTCAGGATCATTGTAATTCGTGTAGCAACCGACGAAAAACACCACTTCTCTGGCGAAATTCCGGGGCTGCCTGCCCTGCACAATTTTTGTCAATGTCTTTCTGTGAAAGGTCGGGATGGTGCGTTTTGCTTCCATGCCGAGAACCTTCTGCAATCCCCAGCGAATCGGAGCAAGTGATGTGGCGAGATTGGCGATCGGGGCAAATGTACTTCCCTGACTGCATAAAGTTCTGGTATCTGTCAGCACCCGGTTGGTCAAGCCCTCTCCCTGCCGCCTGGTATATTCATGTCTGCCGGCAACTGCCAGCCACGGAACATCGACACCTGACGGGCACTCGGTCAAACATCGCTTGCAGTTGATACACGAATCGATAATCTCTCTAAACTCAGGATCCTCGAGAATTTTGGCCTCCAGCTGGCCGGAAATCAACTCTCGATAGAGCGTAATTTTCCCCCTTCCTTTTGTCCACTCTTCAAGCTTGTTGCTGGCAATCGGGCAGTAGGAACTGCATTTGGCGCACCCCGAACAGTTTTCTATCTGTGTATACATGTCTTCCCGATCGAAACTGCTGTTGGTTTTGGTGACAGTGAAATCCGGACCGTATTTCAGGTTTTTACCCAATGGATTCATCTCTCCCGCTATAATCACCCCCGGATTCAAGATATTTTCCTGATCAAAGCTCATTTTGATTTCCTTCATCGCATGGAGGAGATGGGGATACTGACGCTCCAGATAATACGAACGCAATCTGCCATCTGCATGTTCACCACTTACTGTTCCCTTCAGACTGAGGACGAGATCGCATACTCCATCAGCAAGATTGAGCATCTTCTCAACATCACTCTCCTGACGTAAATCGAGAAAGACCATGTTGTGCAGGTTGCCGTCACCAGCATGTCCGTAAATGGCAACCTTTACCTCGAATTTCTCAAAAAGTTTTCTTAATCCGCTGATATACTCCGGCAACCTGCTTACGTGCACGGCCGCATCCTCAATGAATGCTATCGGTTTTTTGGGGCCTTTCATGCGGTTAAGAATGGGACCGGAGATACTGCGGACTTTCTTGAACGTCTCCATATCCTGGCTGTTTTTTGCCTGAACGATACTGACGGCAAGATTGTTTTCTTCCAGTAATCGCCTTCTGACATTGGCAAACCTTTCCAGCAAAGTGTCTTCTCTGTCTTCCTGAAATTCGATAAACAGTGACGCCTCAGTATTTTCCGGGAAGTATTGGGCTAAATCAGGATATTTATCTCTGGCCAGATCAAGGATATGCTTCTCCATGATCTCCACCATGGACGCGTTTTCCTTCAATATTTCCTGGGTCGCTTCTCCGACCTTACCCAGATCGTCAAAATAGACAAAGCCGCTTAAGGCCCTCTGCGGAATATCGGACAGCTTAAGCGTTGCCTCACAAACCAGTGCCAGGGTACCCTCCGATCCCACTAGCAGCGGTGTCAGATCGAGATTACCGTCCTTGATCAAATCCCATATATGGTAGCCGCAGGAATTTTTCGTGGTATACGGCCGCTCCTCTTCCAGGTGCTCAGCATAACGATTTAGTATTTCAGGTATCTCTTTGTACAGCCGTGTGCCGAGTTCATCCCCTGAATTCGTTTCTGCAGCGGTTGCACTCTTGGCAACGGTGCTGATTATTTCACCGTTGCTGAGAACGATTTCCAGTGCCTGTACACAGTTTCTCGTTGTCCCGTATTTAACGGCGTGAGGTCCGCTGGAATTATTGGCAATCATCCCCCCCAGTGTCGCAGAATCCATTGTCGAAGGATCAATTGGAAAAAACAGACGATATTGCTTCAGTTCCTTGTTCAGGTCGGCAAGAACGATTCCCGGCTGAACTTTTACCCATTTCTCCTTTACGTTGATATCTATTAATTTATTAAAATATTTTCGAAAATCGACAAGTATTCCACTGCCGACCTCATTGCCGGCCCTGCTTGTTCCACCTCCTCGAGCGGTAATAGGTATACCGTGCTCCCTTGCAAATTTAATCGTCGCAACCAGATCTTTTTTATTTTTCGGTTGAACAATAGCCATTGGCTTTATTCTGAACAATGATGCTCCGCTACTGTACAATGACCGATGCAACTCGCTATAAAGCACATCACCTTCGATATCTTCTTTTAATACTTTAACTAATTTCTCGATTTCCGGCATGACAGATCCTCTGGTTAATTCACATCGGTCAATTCGTTATTTTGTCGTGAACTTGCTTTCGATAGTCTTTAGGCTATTTACTTCTAATATTCTAATCCTCGTCATTTTCTCCCACCTTTAACAAAGATGCTGCTACAAGTTGGAAGCAAGCCATGGCAGCACGGAGCAAGAAGACACACCATCTTCTTGTAATTGAC
>Ga0075308_1000308_pt1 | contig 11286 bp, 11 predicted proteins | sample Joice_ThreeSqA_D_3_FD_120062 | JGI IMG/M metagenome (GOLD analysis project Ga0075308, IMG submission 120062) | Natural and restored wetland microbial communities from the San Francisco Bay, California, USA, that impact long-term carbon... | ecosystem: Environmental > Terrestrial > Soil >... | reverse complement strand
TTAGTTTTAAAATTATCCTTCAACTGAACTACAAAAAGGTTAACATCGATGTTATAAGTTACCTGGATTTCTTTAGCAAGTGCATTTCTGCTTTCTTCGGCAAAGTTTTCTGCTCTGTCTTTAGTAGTAAAAGCCCCAATCTGAACTAAGTAATACTTTTGAAGATTGTTATAATTTTCTTTCGGAGTAATTGTGGAAGTATCCTCAGGAACCTGGTCAAAAATATATACTCCTTTATCATCCGTAGTTTCTTCGTCTCTTGTCTGTTCAATTGAAGATGAACAGGCAATAAAATGTAGTAAAGGTAGAAATAAAATCAGAAGTAATTTTTTATTACGCATAATCAATTATTATTTTATTTTCTCAATTGTTAAATACAAATTAATGTGAAAAACTAATATTAAGCAATTACATAATTAAGGTGATAAAAAACATTTACTTAATTATAAAAAGTTCTGCTCCTTTTTCCACAGTTCTACCTTCACCGATTTTCATATTTTCAATTATTCCCGAAACAGGAGAACGAATATCATTTTCCATTTTCATTGCTTCAAGAATTAAAATGGATTCACCTGGACTAACTTTTTCACCCGCCTTCTTTTTTATTTTGATTATCATTCCCGGCATTGGTGCTTTTACTATAACATTTGTACGCTGTTTTAGCTTAGCATTTATCAGACTATATACTTTATCTTCAAGAGCTGAGCGAACTAATGTTTCAAAAACCTGTCCCTTAAATGTTACAAAATATTTCGAATTTCCATCTGATTTTAAAGTAATGAGAAAACTTTCATTTCCTATTTTCAATAAATATGAACTACTGTTCAAATGAGATAAAGAGTATTCATATTCTGAATTATTTATTTCAAGTTTACCATTTGCGGAAAAATCGATTTTTATTTTTTTATCATTCACAGAAACGACAAAATCATTCATTCAGCAAATCCAGCCATTTATTTGAAGCATTGTTATTCTCACCGGAACTTTTTTTCTCACTGATGATATTATGCTTTTGAAAAACCGCGGAAAAAATTGCAGAAATTTTTTCTGAAGATTCTTCATTTTTATTATATGATTTTTTTAAGAAATTCTTTTCTACAAAGTTGATGTCAAAATTTCCTTTAACAAAATCTTTATGTTTAAATATTTTAGTTAGAAAAGGAATATTAGTAACCGGGCCCGCAATATGATATTCGCTCAAAGCCCGTAACATTCGGGCTATTGCAGAATTCCTATTGCTTCCGTAACAAATCAGCTTTGAAACCAGTGGATCATAATAGAGAGAAATTTTTGATCCCTTAAGAAAACCATCATCAATTCTGACCCCGGGACCTGCAGGTTTTATATATTCGATTATCTCCCCTATTGAAGGAAGAAAATTATTTTGAGAATCTTCAGCATAGATACGGCTTTCAATTGCGTGTCCTTTTGCAGTTACATCCTTCTGTGCAAAGCTTAATTTTTCTCCTGCTGCTATTTGGATTTGTTCTTTAACTAAATCAATTCCGGTAATTAATTCTGTAACAGGATGTTCTACCTGAAGCCTTGTGTTCATCTCAAGGAAATAAAATTTTTTATCTTTATCCATCAGGAATTCAATTGTGCCTGCATTAAAATACCCACATGCTTTAGCTGCATCTATTGCCGCTGTAGTAATTTTCTTCCTGGTTTTTTCATCAACAAAAACAGAAGGAGCTTCTTCAATTATTTTCTGATGTCTTCTTTGAATCGAACACTCTCTTTCATAAAGATGGACATAATTTCCATGTTTATCTGCTATAATCTGAACTTCAATATGTCTGGGCGATTCTATATATTTTTCAATATAAACATCATCATTACCAAATGATTTTAATGCTTCTCTTTTAGTAGCTTCAAAAGCAGAGTCAAATTCTTTAGTTGAAGTAACTTTTCTCATTCCTTTTCCCCCTCCACCTGCAGAAGCCTTTAGCAAAACTGGAAAGCCAATATCTTTGCAAAAACGAATTCCTTCCTCTATGCTAACAACAGGTTCGGTTGTACCGGGAACAATCGGAACCTTATTTTTCTTCATCAATGTCCGTGCATCTGTTTTCTTTCCCATCATAGCAACTGATTTTGAAGAAGGTCCAATGAAAACAATTCCTTCATTTTCAACTGCTTTTATAAAATCTGAATTTTCAGAAAAGAACCCATAACCGGGATGAATAGCCTGAACTTTTATTTTCTTTGCAAGTGTAATGATCTTTTCTTTATTTAGGTAAGAAGATGATGCTTGTGCTTCACCTATTTCGTAGACTTCATCGGCAAGTATTGTATGTAAAGAATGTCGGTCCGCCTCTGAATAAACTGCTGCAGAAGTAATTCCCATATCTTTGCAAGCCCTGATTATTCTTACAGCTATCTCTCCCCTGTTAGCAATTAGAATTTTCTTAAACAACAAAATCCTTTTTAAGTTTTAAAATAAATACAATTACTTTAGTTCCGCAATTGTAATTCCATTTCCTCCCATTTCTATTGGCGCAAAATAGAATGTCTTTACGCTGCTATGTTTTGAAAGTATCTCTTTGACAGTTCTTTTGAGAACTCCTGTTCCTTTGCCATGCAAAATTTCTATTCTAGTTAGTCCGGCAGAATAAGCATTATCAACAAATTTATTTACCTGCAATTCAGCTTCTTCCGGACGTTCGCCTCTGATATCAAGTCGTATTTCTGCTTCGGAATTAATATATGAATATTCTCTATTTATTTTCTCTTCTTTTTTCTTTTCAGAATGTGTGAGGCTTTGTACTGGAACCAGCATCTTTACTTTTCCCATAAGTACATTTGCCTTTTTAGAATCACTAAATATTTCCAGGATTTTCCCGGCAGTATTAGTTCCTTTTAAGGAAACATAATCACCATCCTTAAATTCTTCATCAGAAGTTTCCGGAATCTCCGGTGCAATTGCTTTATTTCTATCTTTAATCTCTTTAATAATTTTCTGTGAAGATTTGATTATTTCCTTATCTGCTTTAGATTCTTTTAATTCCTTAACTATCTTTTCAAATTTTGAATTGATATTTTTTATATACTCTTCAGCTTCTTCTTTCGCTTTAATAAGAATCTGCTTTTTATCCTTTTCTAATTTATCAAGGTTTTGTTTATATAAATTTGACAGACCATTCAATCTCGAGTTTTCAATTTCTACTTTTTTTAGCTTTTGTTCTACAAGATTTGATTTTGTTTCGATATCGACAAGGAACTCTTCTAATTTATGCTTATCGCTTTCGAGATGTTCTTTTGCTAGGTCTAAAAAATTATCATCAAGTCCTATGCGTTTAGCTATCTCAAAAGCATAGCTGGAACCCGGAATTCCCTGTTTAAATGAATAAGTAGGCTTGAGATTTTTTGAATCAAATTCCATTGCTGCATTCTCAAAACCACTTTGATCGTGAGCAATTAATTTTAAACTTCCATGATGTGTGGAAGCAAAAACCAATGCATTTTTTCTTTGAAGTATTAAGAGCACGGCAATAGCTAACGCAGAACCTTCTGCGGGATCTGTTCCGGTTCCTATCTCATCTAACAAAACAAGTGAATTAGAATCGGCAGATAAAAGTATTTCCTTAATATTCGATAAATGGGAACTAAATGTTGAAAGATCATCTTCTATTGATTGTTCGTCTCCAATATCGACTAAAATATTATCGAATTTATGAAAGTTGGAATCGGGACTTGCCGGAATATGAATTCCACACTGCAGCATTAATGAAAGAAGTCCGATAGTTTTTAAAACAACGGTTTTTCCACCAGCATTTGGCCCTGTAATAACAATAACATTCCATTCCTTGCTTTCAATATTAAGTGGAACTGTTTTAGCACGGCCTATTTTTTTTACAAGTATCGGATGTCTTGCATCCCGAATTGCTAATGGTTTATTTTTATCAAAAGTTGGAAATGAGCCGATCATTTCAATTGAATATTTAGCCTTTGCAAAAACAGAATCGAGATAGCCAATAGTATCGTGAGTTGTTTTAAGCGTTTCGGCAACCGAACCGATTTTTGCCGTAAGTTCTTTAAGTATTCTTTCAATTTCTCTTCTTTCTTCAAAGGAAAGTGAAACAATATCATTATTCATCTCGAGAGTTTCTTCAGGCTCAATATAAACAGTTTGTCCCGTTGCCGATTCTGAATGAATAAATCCCCTTATATGTCTTTTATGTTCGGCTTTAACAGGGACCACAACTCTACCGTCTCTCAAAGTTATGTAGTCCTCTCTAACTAATTCTTTTTCTTTTAATGATTTGGTTATCCTGTTTACCAGGCGAATGAGTTCTTCCTGTTTATACCTGATTTCTCTTCTTATATCGGAAAGTTTGGAACTCGCTTTTTCTTTTATTTCACCATTTTCATTAATTACTTTTTGAATGTGGTGTTCAAGAACTTTATCAACTAATAAGTCATTAGTTAATTTTTGCAAACCGGGAGCAATTTCAGAATTGGATTTCAGATACTGAACAAAATTCCGCGAAGATATAATTAACGAAAGTATCTCGAGTATCTTTTTACTTTCTAGTACTGCCCCTTCGATTTTACTTTTAGCAAGAGAGTTTTCTAAGTCTGTTAAATAAATTAATGGCGGTTGAATATCTTTTATAAGAATTTCTTTCGCTTCACTTACTAAGTTTCCTTCGATAACAAACTCAGTTTGACTAGAAGATGGGACGAGATTTTGAATTATTTCTTTCCCTTTTTCGGTTATACAATAAGCTGAGATATATTGAAGGATTTTCGGAAATTCTAGTTTTTCAAGTACCGTCTGTGAAATCATTTTAACGTATCTATGTCTTTTATATAATCCTTAATAATTTCTTTAGGTTTAGTCTTATATTTACTTATATATTCAATAGTTGAAGGGATTATATTATAGGTTGTAAAGTACAGTAAGGAATTGTCTTTTGCTTTCTTATTAGGAACACTAAATATATTTAAGATAACCAGGAAAGCACTTACAAAAAACAATATTTGAATTGCCCCTACCAAACCACCAACAAATTGGTTTACAAAATTGTTTACTTTATCAAACGGATGAATATATCTTTTAAGAACTGAGAAAATAAAAATAACAAACAGAAAAATTATTATTCCGGCAATTATCTGGGAAAGATAAATCTCAATTCCTGTAATAGATTCAATTATTTTCCCAAATGAAGAAGCAAATTTAATTGCTACAAAAACGGCAAGTATAAAACCGATCAAACCTACTAATTTCCTAACAAATCCATCTTTATAACCAAGAACGAATCCTATAAGAATAATAGCTGATATTATTATATCTAAAATGCTCAAGAACTTCCCAAGAATTTTTCCACTTCCTGTTTTACTATCTTTCCATCAGCCTTCCCCTTTAGTTCTTTCATTACAGCCGGCATTAATTTGGGGAAATCTGCTTTGGATTTGGCACCTAATTCAGAAGCGATCCTGGCAATTTCTTTAAGTATCTCAGCGGTATCTAATTGCTTGGGCATATATTCCATCAAAATATCAAGTTCTTTTTGCTCTTTGTCAGAAAGATCTTTCCTTCCGGCATTTGTATATTGCTCAATAGCTTCTTTTCTCTTTTTAACAGCTGTACTTAGAAGCTTAATTTCTTCCTCAGGATTAAGTTCTTTACCTGAACCACTTTTCTCAAATTCAAGTATTAAAGCCCTTATAGAACGAACGGTTTCCAGTTTTATTTTATCGCCACTTTTCATTGCCAATTTCATATCTTCAGTAATTTTTTCTTTAAGATTCATATTTACCTCTTAAACTGAAAAAGGCAGGTTAAACTTATAAAACCTGCCTTAACATCAGAAAATTTTTATTTCTTATTATTTAAATTTTAATAGTTGCAGAATAATTTATTCGCAAACAATATGCTTTTCTTAATTCCTGTTGTATATCTGTGACAATTCCCATATCCGAACCCTTATCAATTCTTAACGAAACTATTACATTGGGTAAGCTCTGGCGTTTGTCATACATTATAGACTGGACTTCACTCAACTTAACGATACTATCATTAATCTGAATTCTTCCGTCCTTACCAACCCATATATAAGAAACTAATCTTTTATTTTCTATCTTTTCGATTGCTTTAGCCTCCGGAAGTTTAAATTGAACAAGCAGATCAACTTCACGGAGAGTAGTAACAACCATGAAAAACATCAATAACATAAATACAATATCAGGCATAGAGGTAGTTGGTATTTCCTGTTTTACCGCTGCCCTTTTAGTCTTAAATTCCATTATAAGCCTTAAATTTTATTTTTTAACTGATTCTGGTTCCGCAAGTGAAATAATAATAGGGATCTTATCTTTTACAATATCCTGGTTCTCTGTACTAAGATCCTTAAACTTACTTCCGTAATTAGCAGTTGAATAATCATCCCTTACTTCAAAGTAAGATTGCTTAATCTGATCCAAAACTTGTATATATATATTGTAGTTTGTTTTGCGATCAGTTTTTACAGAAACAATTAATTTTTTATTTGATGGAAGATCAATTTTGGATACAATCCTTTGTTTTAGATTATCCTTAACCTGGAATACAGAAGTGGGTGTTCCATCCACGAGCACGTCTCCATTTTCATTTACCAGAATGGCAGCCATACGATCTTTCGGAACTTCAACTGTTTGGATATCTTCAACATATTCTGGTAATGTTAATCCGATACCGGTATCTACATCAATAATTGTAGAGACAAGAAAAAATAACAACAACAAAAATGCTAAGTCCGCTTGCGAAGCCGTAGGAATTTCAACATTTCTAACATTTTTTTTCTTTAATAGAGCCATGTTCTATCTCTTTTTTTAATAAACTATAATTTCTTTGATTGCTGCATCTGGTATAATGTATCAATCAGTTCTACAGAACTCTCTTCCATTCCTGCAACAAGTTTATCTATTGCAGAAATAAAATAGTTATAGAATACCTGTAGAATCATTGCGACAACCAGGCCAAACAAAGTTGTTAAAAGAGCTATAGAAATACCATCAGCAACAATAGATGGTGAAATTTGGGCTGCTTCTTTTATAGCATCAAATGCGGTAATCATACCCTGAACGGTTCCGGTAAATCCTAACATAGGGGCAAGTGTTATAAAAAGCGAAATCCAGATCATGCCTCTTTCAAGGAAGCCCATTTCAATTCCGCCGTAAGTCATAATAGCTTTTTCTGCTGCTTCAATACCTTCGTTAGCTCTTAGCAAACCGGCTTGAAACACTGACGCTACAGGACCTCTTGTTTTTGAACAAACGTCCATTGCGGCATCAACTCCACCCGACTCAAGCGCTTTCTTAACTTGAATAATAAAATCCTTCGTATTTATACGGGCACGGGACAAAGTCCACAACCTTTCGAAACACAGTGCTAAACCGACAATTAAACACCCCAAAATAGGATGCATAAATAAACCGCCGTCGTTATATTTTTGCGTTAACCAATTTATAGCGCCTTGATTTTGATTTGTAGCCTGAGCAATTAGATTTAGCGTACTTAACATTATTGTTGATAATACCATAAAAAGTATCCTCCAGATGATTAATTATTGTTGCTATAGGTAGATAAAAAATGCATAATTTTTGAAATATATTAACGTTACAATAAAGATTTTGAAAAACAAAGTCAACCATATATTTTCTTGTTATCCGGCGTCAAACCGGGAACCTGTCGGTAAGTGTAATGATATTTCCTGTAATAAAATTAAAATTATTGAAAATACTATTAACCAACTCACCTATTTCTTCCGGCTTTATCCATTTTTCATAATCAGAATCAGGCATCCATTTCCTGTTTGCAGGAGTATCTACAGTAAAAGGAGCAACTGCGTTTGCAGTCATTCTTATTTCGTTTCCTTCCAATGCGAGACTCTTAACAAGATGAATTAATGCTGCTTTTGAAGAATTATAAGCCGCTTTCTTTTTTGCAGGATTAATTCCGGTGTAAGCTGCTGTAAAACAAATTGAGCCTCCTGCTGATTCTTTAACTATTCGTGAAAAATGTTTAGCTATAAAAAAACTGGATTTAAAGTTTATATCGATCATTTTATCAAATTCATCTACGTCGGTTTCCCATAGGTTTTTACCTCCTGCATAGCCTCCAACTGTAGAATAAAGAAAAAATAAAGAATCTTTTGAAGTTTTTAATTTGGATAATGCATCTACAACATTTTTTTCAATCGATAGATCTTTTGTTTGTATTTTTTCAATTATAGCTGTTTCAGGAAGGTCATCGAGTTTACTTCCGAATAGATATATTTTATTAAAATCTTTTTTTGTTAGTACCTGTGTGACACCTTTTCCCAATGCCCCATTAGCTCCAAATATTAATAATTCTCTATTCATTATTTTTTGTTTACTATAATAAATTTAGTTACAACAGAAAAATGATCGCTGTAACCGCCGAGATATCTGCTGCCACCGTACGTCGGGAAAGGGGTACCTTCATATTTACCTGACCGCGTAACCATTATTAAGGGTTTATAAACTTCAAAAGAATTACATACATAATAAATATTCTTTGAATCTATAAGTGATCCGGATATAATTACCTGGTCGAGCATATTCCAATCATCACGGTATTTATAACTTCCCAATCCTTCTGCAAAAGAAGGATAAGCGAGATTGTAAAGTTCCCTGTGAGTTTCTACATAATTGGTAGTGTCACAATAAAAAGGTACCGCTTTTAATTCTTTTAGAATTGAATTATTGTTCGGCTCATCATTAAAATCACCGAGAATAATAATTTTTGATTTAGAATTTCGCTTGAAATTACTTTCTATATCTTGTCTTAGAGTTTCAGCTGCTTTTACCCGGTTCTTTTCTGATTCTTCTTCTCCTCCCCTTCTCGATGGCCAATGATTTACATAAATGTGCAATGTATCATTATCTCTTGTTAAAAGATTAACATTCAGAACTAATCTCGTTGGATATCCATCATCAAGTTTTATTGTATCACCTTTTACACTCAATAAAGAAAATAAATCTGCGTTATAAATAAGCCCATTATCAATTCCTCTTCCATCTGGTGATTCTTTGTAAGCAATTTTGTAATTCTTATCGTGTAAAAATTTTACGATCATACTGTCAAGTAGTGATTTGTGCTCGACTTCGCAAACTCCCAGGATAGCCGGTCCCTTTTCTTTATTCATAGATCTTATAACACGGGCAAGATTGTACAGCTTTGTATTAAGCCGGTCAACTGTCCATTCTTTACTACTTGAGGGCATAAACTCTTCATCATTTTTATTAGCATCATCTATAGTATCAAACAGATTTTCAAGATTCCAAGAGGCAATTGTTATTGTGTCTCTCTCTTGAGGAAAAACAAAATTGTTTAGAGTTGGTAAAAACAGGACTAAAATTATAAGCTTTTTCATTTATTAAGACTTCTCTTTAATTAAAGATTCTCTATTATTACTGTAGAGCTCTATGCTTTCATTAATAATTTTATATGCTTCTTCTTTTCCAAGAAAATGTTCTACGGAAACATTTTTATGTTCAAGTTTTTTATAATCCTCAAAAAATCTCTTTAATTCAATCATTGTATGAGGCGGAAGTTCAGAAAGATCATTTATATAATTTACTGCTACGTCATTTTTAGCAACAGCAATTATTTTATCATCACGTATATTTTCATCGATCATGTGCATTGTGCCTAAAACTTTCGCATCGATAATACATAATGGATCAACTTCGATAGAGCAAATTACAAGAATATCGAGAGGATCGCCGTCATCACAAAAAGTCTGCGGTATAAAACCATAGTTTGCCGGATAATGCACCGAAGAATAAAGTACCCTGTCAAGTTTCAATAAACCGCTTCGTTTATCAAGCTCATACTTTCCTTTGGAACCTTTCGGAATTTCAATTATTCCATTTACTACTGCCGGAACTTCATTACCCGGACTAACACTATGCCAGGGATTATATGTTCTTTCCATATTTCTGTCTATAAAATAATTAATTGCACAAGTATAAAAACGGGTAAAAGAATAATTAACGAAAATTTAATTATATAGCTAAAGAAATCGGGCATCTTAATATTATTTTCTTCTGCTACAGCTTTTACCATAAAATTAGGACCATTACCAATATAAGTCATACTTCCAAAGAAAACTGCTCCAATACAAATTGCTCTTAATAATTCTTCCGGAATCCCTGCAATGAGTGGAATATTATTTATGCCCAAACCTAAAGCCAGTGAATGAAAAGTAACGGCTGTAGGAGTGTTATCTAAAAAGCTGCTTAATAAACCTGTGTAATAATAAAACTGAGTTGTTGTTGTTACACCAAGTGTATGAGCATTTAATTCAAGGTATAACAGGCATGGAACCATAGTTATAAAAATTCCTATGAACAAATAAGCAACTTCCTGTATTGGTCCCCAGGTAAAATTATTTGATTCACGTACAAGCTTTGGCGTAAAAAGAATTGAAAGGTATGCCAGGAATAATATCACTGCTTCCCTTATAAACTTAAAGTAAGGATTAATTTTTATGAACGAAAGATATTGTTCATTCAGAAAAGCTACTGCAAGTACGACTCCAGCAAGCCAGAAAAAATTCATTTTTCCCTGGAGCCTGAGCGGACGTATCATAGTTTCATCTCTGATAATTGCAGAGGCAGGTTCTTTTTTATGATAGTAACTATCAACCAAGAAATATATTAATAAAAGAATTCCGTTTGTTAAAAGCCACTCAGGAAAAAGTTTAAAGAACCAAACAAATGGCGCACTTCTTAAATACATCATGAACAAAGGGGGATCACCTAATGGAGTTAATAATCCGCCGCAGTTAGCAACAATCCCTATAAAAAATAAAATTGTGTGTACTTTATATTTTCTTTCTTTATTAGTTTGAATCACAGGACGTATTAAAAGCATGGCTGCACCTGTAGTTCCCATAAAAGAAGCCAGAACCGCTCCAATAGCAAGGAAAGTAGTATTTACTATTGGCTTAGCTTCAATATCTCCTGTTAAATATATTCCTCCCGTAATCGTAAAAAGAGCACCGAGCAATATTATAAAAGGCAGATAATCAAAAATGATTGTCTCTTCCAATCTCTCGGTAAATCCCCCGACTAAAAGAAAAATTATAATAGGAATACTTAGAATGATTGCAACGATTAATTTATTCTTATTTTTTTCCCAGAAATGATTCCAGAATAAAGGAAAGATTGCTATCGAAAGAAGCATTAATACAAACGGCAGTAAAGCAATTAGCGGTATTGTAGGCTCTGTATTCACATTCATTTCCTGTTTTTTAATTAATAATTTATTAC
>Ga0075308_1000307_pt1 | contig 11373 bp, 10 predicted proteins | sample Joice_ThreeSqA_D_3_FD_120062 | JGI IMG/M metagenome (GOLD analysis project Ga0075308, IMG submission 120062) | Natural and restored wetland microbial communities from the San Francisco Bay, California, USA, that impact long-term carbon... | ecosystem: Environmental > Terrestrial > Soil >... | reverse complement strand
GGGAGAAGTTAAAATTCAGGAAACGTTTGATAATTATTTAATTTTAAGAATGGCTTTGATGTTCGGCTTTGGACTTAATCATTCTATGAATCATTTTTCACAAATGTATGAAGATCTAAAGAATAACAAAAAAATAAAACTTTTTTATGATCAGTTCAGAACACCGGTCTCTCTTTTAGAAGCCGCAAGAATTATTGGTAGTCTTTGTAATAATGACATAAAAGGTGAAATAATCAATACCGGCGGGAAAGAAAGACTTTCACGTGTCGAGTTGGGAGAAATACTTTGTGACAATGCAAGACTTGACAAATCATTAATTGAAAAAATTTCTATGGAAGAGTTTAAAGATTTACCAATGGTTGCAGATGTTTCAATGAATACAGAAAAATTACAATCTTATGGAATAAAAATTAAGAGTGTTGAAGAATCAATAAATGAAAATTTGAATTTTAAGTTTTGAATTTTTGATTGTCATTCGATTCAACATTTAGCATTCAAAATTAAAAATTTCAAAAAGGGATATAATGATAGATAAAAAGAATTTACTAATTGGTGCTCATACTTCAACTTCCGGTGGAGTTGCTGTAGCTGTTGATCTCGCCGCAAAACTTGGTTTTACAGCAATGCAGATTTTCAGTAAAAACAATAACCGCTGGTCTCAAAAACCTTTTACTGAAAAAGATATAAACGATTTCAAAACCAAGCTCGCGGCTTCCAATATTAAGTTTACCGTTGTACATGATTCTTATCTCATTAATCTTTGTGCATCCTCACCGGAGATTTTGGAGAAATCACGGACAGCTTACATTGATGAATTAAACAGATGTGAACAACTTGGAATTCTTTATCTAAATTTTCATCCTGGGGCACATGGAGGCACGGGAGAAAAAGAAGGAATAAAATTGATAGCAGAATCTCTAAACATTGCTCACGAAAAAACCAAAGGATTTAAAGTCAGCAGTATGATTGAAGTTACTGCAGGACAAGGAACAGCTTTAGGTTATCGCTTTGAGCAGGTAAGAGAAATGATAGACTTAGTTGATGAGAAAGAAAGGATGTCTGTTTGTATCGATACTGCTCACGTTTTCGCAGCAGGATATGATATAAAATCTTCAGAAGGATATGAAAAAACAATTAAAGAATTTGATGAAATCGTTGGACTCGATTTATTAAAATGTTTTCATATGAACGATAGTAAAAAGCCATTAGCCTCACGCGTTGACAGGCATGAACACATTGGCAAAGGATTTATTGGAAAAGAAGGTTTTAAAAATATTATGAATGATAAAAGGCTAGAACATATTCCAAAAATTCTTGAAACACCTAAAGGAAAAGAACAACTAGAAGATATAGAAAATATTAAAGTGCTGAAGAGTTTGATTAAATAAAGGTTAAAGATTAACCCGCGACTTTAGTCGTGGGATAACGAACTAAAATTAATGTTATAACCGTTTCAACGGTTTCCCTTCCACCCATTCGGGTATCCGTAAATATGAACAATGTCTATTTTATCCGATAACGAAATTCCACCCGGATTTATCCCAAGCTTTCCTTCAGGAATTTTTACATTTAGATTTTTATAATATTCAACCCAGACAGGATTAAAGTTACCCGTATCGAGATCTTTAAATGTCATCGGCTTCAACAAGAAAAGAGGTGTTCCATTATTTGCTTTTAATGCCGCAAGGTAAATCATCTCGGAGCAATAAAGAGAATCATTATCCATTACATAAACGTCATCATAAGGCTTACCGAGATATGTTTTTGCATCTTCAACAAATTTAGAAACAATATCTTTATACTCAGGTTTTAATCTTCCAACAATTGCTTTAGGATTTCCATTCATATCAAAAGATCTGTTTAGAAATTTATCTAACGTGGTAGTTTGTACTTTATCTCCAATTGCTTCAAGAACAGCTAACTGATTTGAGGAATCTTTTACAACCAAACCTATGTGTGAAAAATTTGCCCCGTTAAAACCACCGGTTACTTTTTCAATTGCATCACATAACGGACCGCAATCTAAATCCTGGAAGATCAAATCGCCTTCCTCAAGTTGGAAATCTTTTTGGGTCAAAACTTCGGGTTCAGTTACTCTTAAAACTATAATACCTGTGTGTCTCTTAATACTTTTTACATATTCAGCCAAAGGCTTTTCAGTTATCTGAACTTTATAGCCAACGTTTGGTGCATGCAATAGATGAATTCTCCCATCATTTTCTCTGACTGCAATTCCTGTATGACCAATATCTAAACCTTTTACACTTGTTGTAAAAGCAAGCAAATCTCCGCTGTGAATTTTGTCTTCAACTGATGAGATTCTATCTTCAGGAATGTAATAATAAGTACGGGACGAAATTTCTTTTTCCTGATTTTTAATCGTCGAAATAAATTCGGGATTTTCTTTTAGATGCAAATAACTTTCGGGATGTGTCGACATAAAATCAACATCAAATTTTATCGGATCCCCACCAATTTCTTTTGTGATATCTTTTACGATTCCTTTCTTCTCATTGTCATAAATCCAATCGGAGAAATAATGAAGACGTGAAGGATATTGATCTATAATTCCATTCCTGTATCTTAAGAAAGTAAGTTCGGAAAGGTAATCGTTAAAAGTATCTTTCCCTTCTTTTATGAGGCGGGCGAATACCAAAGCATTTTCGAGAAAAGTGGTGCAGTCTAATCCTGTTAGATCAACAATGAGTTTTTCTTTACCTTCTTTTTCAATTCCAAATGCTTCATAATCGGTTCCGATAAAACTCTTTCCTATTTCTGCAATAACATCCCCGATTGGTTTCTCAGAAAGATTTTTATTAACAGCTAAAGAAAATTTGGAGTTACAAACCTCAACATCCTTTTCAGTATAAATCTGTCCAAATAAAACAGTTGGACTGATCAAAATAAAAAGGACAACTATTGAATTCCTTAAATCCGAAATCAAAAATCCGAAATCCGAAATTTTAAATAATGTCTTCATCGGTTGGAACGATTGAATATTCCTCGAGTTGTCTTGCGTGCGCAAGATTTTCAAACCGGGCATATTCTTTTATAAAGGCGAGCTTAACTTCGCCGGTTGGACCGTTTCTTTGTTTACCAATTATGATTTCTGTAACTCCTTCAAGCGAGTTCCCCTCGTGATCGGTTTTTATTCCGTAATATTCCGGGCGGTATAGAAAAGTAACAACATCGGCATCCTGTTCAATTGAACCGGATTCACGTAAATCGGAAAGCATTGGGCGTTTATCTGTTCTTGCTTCAACAGCACGGTTCATCTGTGCAAGAGCGATAACAGGAATGTTCAATTCCTTTGCAAGAGATTTTAACGATCTCGATATATATGATATTTCTCTTTCACGACTTTCTGAACTCGATGGTCCTTGCATCAACTGAAGATAATCAATTATAATCATCCCGATATTTTTTTCGACCTTCAACCTTCTTGCTTTTGCTCTTATTTCAAGAATAGTTTGGGCAGGTGCATCGTCAACATAAATCGGTGCTTCTATAAGCTTGTGAGCATTTTTACTAAGTTTAACTCCTTCTTCGTGTGGCAATTTTCCTGTTCTTACAAGATGAGCATTGAGTCTTCCTTCAGCACAAAGCAATCTTATAATTAATTGCATAGTGGACATTTCAAGAGAAAAAATACCGACAGGAATTTTGTGATCGATTGCCGCATTTCGAGCAAGAGAGAGTGCAAATGCAGTCTTTCCCATTGAAGGTCTTGCAGCGATAATAATCAGATCTGATTTTTGAAACCCACCAAGCATTTCGTCGAGTTCGTAAAACCCGGTTGGAACGGAAAATTTAACATTACTTTTTGAATGGATAGCTTCAATATATTCAAGCGCATCTCTTACAGCTCTGTCCATTCCGGAAAAAGATTTTTTAAGATGAGATTCGGTTATCTCGAAAATTTTTCTTTCCGCTCTGTCAAGAAGATCAAAGGCATCTTCGGTTCCATCATAAGCGGTTTTTGCAATTTCGTGAGAACTGGAAATAAGTCCACGTAAAATTTCTTTTTCAAGAAGAATCTTTGCGTGATATTCAATATTTGCAGCGGAAGAAATGTTCTGTGAAATTTTGCTTAGATAAACAGCACCGCCAACATCTTCGACCTGTTCTCTCTTTTTTAATTCTTCATAAACAGTAACAGTATCTACTGCTTCGCCTGCTTCAAAGAGTGTGACCATAGCTTCAAAAATTAATTGATGAGCTTTAACATAAAACACAGGCGGAGTTAAAAGTTCGACTGCTTTTGCAACAGCTTCTTTCTCGATCATCATAGCACCAAGAACAGAAGCTTCAATCTCCGGTGCGGCAGGCGGTTTTACATCTGCAGGAATTATTTTATCTAATTCGTATCCGTTGTTACCGTTTTTTCTTGTATTTGCCATTAATTTCTTTGAAAGGAATAATTTATTAACAAATTATCAACATTGATTTAAGCATAAAACTTACTGGAAAGATAGGAAGTGATTCGTGTATTTGCAAGCTTGATTTTAATCACGTTTAGTTCCGTTACTTCTTAAGCCAGCTTCAAGATTTTTAAATCTATCCCAAACCCATTCGCGAGTAATATCTAATGACTGACTAAATCTTTCTCCTTTTCTTGTTGCTAACTCAGCGTCAATTATTTCTTGTGCTAGTGAGATACACCAACTTTGCGCAAAGAGAGCTTCATCAAGCGGCATCACTTTCGTACCTTTATTCATCATAAGAACTTTGCCCACACAATCCCACCATTTGCGTAATAAAGCTAATTCTTCTTTAAGGTTTTTATCAGTTATTTCGGTCTCATTGATTAAACCGAAATGTAATGTTTGAATTGCGTTCTTTTCTTTATCTTCTTAAATTTGTTTTTCAGTATAATGCTTTTCACAAAGTCCAAGTTGGTATGGTTTTATTCTTACATTTATGAACATAACAGGTTTTGGGTTTTGACATATTATCATCTAACAAAATTTCCTTCAAAAATAAAAAAATGTAGGATAATAATCTGCAGAGATTTTAGATGTGCAGGTAGGGGCACTCGATCGAGTGTCCCTATAATTTTGGAAAGATTATTTGAGCATGACCTATTTGGCTAATATCATCTTCTTAGTTTCTACAAGGTTATCTGCCTTAAGTTGATAATAGTAAACGCCGCTTGAAAGTTCTGATCCGTCAAATTCTACATCATATGTACCGGGAGACAAATTGCTATTTATAACATCGGCAACATTTTGTCCTAAAACATTATAAACTTTTAAAGTTACAAATGATTTTTCGGGAATAGAAAATTTAATCTTCGTTGAAGGATTAAACGGATTAGGATAATTCTGTAAAAGACTAAATTCATTCGGAATATTATAATTTATTGAAACCTCATTTGAATATTTGAAAGCTCCGTCAAAATCAATTTGCTTAAGTCTATATTTAATTATACCAATAGGAACACTTTTATCAACAAAGGTGTATGTTTTCTTTTCAGTTGTCGTTCCTGAACCTTCAACGAACCCGATTGTTGCCCATTCTGAACCTTCAAGCTTTTTTTGAACTTCGAAACCCTGGTTGTTTATTTCAGTGGCTGTATTCCATTTAAGTAAAACAGAATTTTTAGCAATTGAACCAGTGAATGAAGTCAATTCAACAGGAACAACTTTAGCAGGAAGAGTTATCTCCCATAGGCTGTGATTAGTATTGCCGCTCCATACTCCTGTTTCAAGTACATAAAGTGAATTTCCAACTAACTCAATACCTAACGGGGCATTAAAACCGGTAACCAGTTTTGTTACGTGAGCCAAGTAATTATCGCCGTCTTTTGTTAATGATATGTGAATTAGGTCCTCACCTGTATCACCTAGGGGAACAGCCAGACTGCTACTCTGAATACTAATTACAAAACCACCTCCGCAAAAATCTCCGGCCAATGTTGAATCTTTATCGAATACAATTCCGTCCGGAGAACGGTGCGCAGTAAGTGAAGCAATTGTAACTCCGAGATCACTTGCATCCTTCGGATCTCCGGTTACAGTATCGCGAAATTTGTCAGCATCCGGACCTGCGTTCATTATCGGCTCTGTAAAAGTAACTCCTACCGGTCGTGCAGGATAACTAGGATCGTCATAAAAAGTACCGTAAAGATCACCGCCTCCCCATGCATTCGGACTCAAAAGTGGATCGCTCGTTGGATCGTAAGGAGTATACTGTTGAGGTGTAGTATTTCCACCTACTCGCCATGGAAATCCGTAATGATGTCCTTCGCGGAGCCAGTTCATTTCTTCAGGATCATCCCTATCACCTGAGTTCTCAACAGAAATTAAGTCTCCAGCCCCATTAAATTTTAAATCAAACTCATTTCTTATTCCTTCTGCCATAAGATAACCGTTCGTTCTTAACCACTCCCTGTCATTCTGTAAAGTTATGTTATTTCCATTAACGGGTAATTTCAAAATAATCGAAGTCAAGCCAATTTCACGCAAGCCGTCACGTTCCTCCCCATGATCGGTTCTTGCACCGCTGTTTACATAGATATATTGTCCGTTCGGATCAACAGCTATTCCGCTCATTCTGTGGTTATATGTGTTTCCATATGAGTACTCAACGGTTTGCGCTATAGTTGACCACGTTCTCTCTTCACTGCCATAAGAAGAAGGGACACCCTTAACAATAATTCCGGTTCCAAGCTGGTTATTAGATTGATTTGTTTCATTCCCAACTAAAAATAAAGTTCCATCTGAACCAAATGCTAAACCAAGTGTTGAAGTTATACCATGATCAGCAGCTGTGTAAACTGTTGTAAAGCTAGTGCTGCTGCTGTCTGAATTAAAATCAACCCGTTTGATATTTCCATTATTTTCCAGAGTATAAAGGTTTTGTGTAGATGGATCATAAACTATTCTTATGGAATTGGTGTTTGATACAGCTAATTCTTTTATACTAATGTTTGGATTTGTCGTTGTCGGTTGTGCTTTCAATATCACAGTTGAGAAAAAAGGGATTAGAAAAAAAATATAAATTAATCCCTTAAAAGAAGAAATAGACATACTGCCTCCTCGTTTATAGTATATTGTTTATAGATTTGTATAAATCTGCCAGTGTTTTTAATATACTAAACTTTGATAGGCTTTTCAATAAACAACGGAAAATTCACAAACTGATAATATAACTCTGATTAATATTACTTTATTTTTTTCGGTGGGTTATAGCTATTCGCCCTCATATTTTTTAATAATATCATCAATCCTTTCGTTTGTTTCCTTTTTGATAACCATTCGTTTAGGATCAGCATGAAACCAATCTAATGTTCTTTTTATTCCCTCGCTGAATGAAATGATACAACAAAAATCGGGAACAAATGTTTTGATCTTTGTATTATCAAAAATTACGCTGAAAGATTTATCACCAAGCAAAGATCCAAGAAATGAATCATCATAGCTGCATAAAAAATCCGAAGCTATATGAACTATATTTGGCTTAACTCCAACAGCATTTGCAACTGCTTCATAAATCTGGTTCCAGGTTAATACTTCATCTGTCGTGATATGAAAAGCATGCCCCGTTGCCTGCTGATGCCCGATTAAACCTACAAAGCCTTTTGCAAAGTCTTCTGCATGAGTTACAATCCAAAGTGATGTTCCATCTCCCTGAACAATAACTTTCTCTCCCTTTTTCATTCTATCTACAGCAGTGTATTCCGTCCATCCTCCAATTGTAAGAGGAATTACAGTATCATAAGTTAAGGAAGGGCGAACAATTGTAACCGGAAAATTCTCTTCTCGATATGCTTTGTTTAATCTTTCTTCACAAGCAATTTTATTTTGTGAATAATCCCATACAGGATTGTAAAGAGGAGTTGATTCTGTAATAACCGGATGCGTGGGAGGCTTTTGATAGATTGATGCAGAGCTTATAAAAATATATTGCTTGGTTTTGTTGCGAAACAGGTTAATATCCCTTTCAACATCATCCGGTGTAAAAGCTATCCAGTTTACTACACAATCCCAGTTATGACTTTGTAAAACATTAGCAGTCTCAGAACTTGTGATATCCCCGGTAATTGTTTTAACACCAGGAATTTCTACTTTTCTTGTTCCCCTATTTAACAGGTATAGATCAATTCCTCTTTTAACACATAACTTGCTGACTGATGTACTTATGTTTCCTGTTCCACCTATAAAAAGTACTTTCAAAATGTCACCTTTCTAATTTTTGTATTAATTAAATTTTTATTCATTACCTGACATAATTTAAAAAGTCCCGAGATTAATTTTCTATTAGGGATAGCAAGATCCTTAGTTTGAATATTTTGATTACTAAAATAAAAAATTATAGAAGCATTGACTACAATCCCCATTTAATAATTTACTTCTGAACAAATTAGTTCTTTTGAAAGAGATATCGAAAACTCATTGTCATCCAAATATTATGGGGTTTTCCATTTGCTTCTGCCGGAATAAATTTCAACTTTTTCACATAATTTATGGCGGCAAAATCAAGTATATCTGAACCTGAAGTCGATTCAACCGATATTTCAGAAACATTCCCGGTTTTGTTTATAAAAAATTTTATCGCTACCCTTCCTTCAATCCTGTCTTTTAAAGCTTCGAATGGATAAGCCGGAGAGATTTCTGAAATCAAAACAGGTTTTGATAGATTACTGGTTTCAATGGGAATATCTTCCTTTAAAACTACAGGTTTAAAACCATCTGGTATTACTTCTTTTCCCTTAAGAAGAACAAAATAATTTGAGCTGAATTTTCGGTAAGTAAGATTATGCCCTGAAAGAATTTTCTTAACTGCCCTTTCAGGTAAATTATTTTCAATTTTACATGTAATATCAATATCGTTTACCAGGTCATCGCTGTAAACAAAATTAATCCCGGATTTTGCTTTTAGTTCATCAAGAACAGAACGCAAAGGTTGATTGCTGCAATCTATATTAATTCTTTTAAGTTGAGATTGCGCAAAAGTCTGTAAAGAAAAAAGTATTACAATATTTAATATTATCCATTTTCCCAACATAACCTCTGCTCAGAAAATCGGGCATTATAAAGAGTCTACAACTTCAAAAGACATACCCGGATAATTATCATTAATAAATTTTCTGATTTTACTTAGTAATTTTTCTCTTCCTGCCCGTTCTTCCGAATTGTAAACGATCGAATCATTCATGTAACGGATGTCCTCTTTAAGAGCATTTTTCAGTTGAGCTTTTACATCTGGCAAATCATTATAATCCTGGAAACACTGAATAAAATCATGGTAAACAAGAAAAGAAAGCGGCCATGTGTCCCAGTCACTTTTCCATTCTGCGGATAATTCTGGTCTGATTACTTGCTCTACATAAAAATTGAAGTTAACTACGTCAGTCATGTTTTTTACAAATTCATTATGCCAGTTAAGAATTTCATTTTCAATTTCATTTTTTTGAGCCCGGTTATTTTCCGTTATAAACTGATTCAGTTGGTTAATTCTTCCATAAAGATTATGTACCGCAGTGACATATTTTTTTGCATCCCAGGCTTGATCTGACAAATCGAATTTAATAGTCATTTCCATTCTTGAATAGACCGGTTTGTTATTTCTAACTGCAGGATTAAAGAGAAGGCTTTTGCAATATCTCACAGCAGCACTATCCAGAATATTGGAACCTGATGATTTTTCGATTTTAGCATTTTTAACATTACCCGTTTCAGAAATAATCATAACAACTTTAGCGTTACCTGTGTAAGAATTTTCCTGGGCGTTTTTGGGATAAAGCAATCTCGGCTGATTTTTTAAAGAAGGTGGAGTGAAATTTTGCCGTGAAAGATCTAAATTTCCTGCACACGACATAAAAATAAACGACAATATTAGAAATACATATTTATGCATTTTATTTTCCTCCCCTCTTATTTCTATAATTTCAGTAATTATAAGAGATTATTTGTTAATGCTTAATACTTTTTGACCTAAGAATATATCCATCATTATTTTTTTTGAGATCAATATCAAGTGCAGTAGACATCATAACTAAAAGAGTATCTATTTCCTGGTGATCAAAAGAGCCGGTAAGAGTACAATTCTTAAGATCATTATTTTCAATAGTTATTTTTGTTTCATAAAATCTTTCCAACTCGTCAACAATTTCTGTTAGCTTTGTCTGATTAAATTCAAGCTTACCGTCGATCCAGCTAAGGACATATGGATCAACTTCTTTAGGTAAAGCAGGAGGTTGATCCTTTATTACAGTGCTGAACTGACCTTTTGATAATTCAACTGAGCCATTACTTGATTTATTTTGCTTAACGCTAACTTTTCCTTCCTTCACAAAAACTTCTGTCTTTTCTCCGTAAGAACGCACATTAAACTTTGTGCCCATAACCGTAGTTTTTGCGTTTTCTGTTTTAACTATAAATGGACGATCATTTTTTGTAACAGAGAAGAATGCTTCTCCTTGTAAATCAATTTCACGGGTGTTTTCATCAAAGTTATCCAAGAATTTTATCCGGCTGTTGCCATTTAGTAAAACCACTGAGCTGTCGGGCAAATGTATTTGCTTATGTTCTTTACTAACAGTTGCAACTGTTTTTAACTGCGGCAAATGTTCTTTATCGTTAATTATATAAACGCTGACAAACAAAAGCAGAATCGCAATCACACCTACAAATACTGGCCTTAATTTTGGTTTTGCAAATGGATATTTTTTATGCTGAGAATTATCTTCTAATCTTCTGTTTAAAGCAAGCCATCCGGTTTCCGTACCAGGAATAAGAATTTCATCAGGAGTTGTTTTAATCCAGATATTTTTAACTCGTTCAAACTCTTTTTTATTTTCAACAGATTCACTTAACCATAAATCCAAAATTTTCTTTTCATCATCAGTAATATTACCCGTAACTTCTTTGATACAAAGAGCGAGATATTTTTTATTCATAAAATTCCTTTTTAAGGTTTCTGTCTAATTCTTTTAGTGATTGAAACATCGTAGAAACCCTTTCTAATAAATAATACAGTTGAATAAGGAAAAACCCTACTTTTATTTATTCAGAATTTTTCTCAAAATTTCAAATGCTTTTGACATTCTTTTCTCAACTGCTTTTATAGATATTTCACAGATTTCAGCAATCTCATAATATTTATATCCTTCCATCCGGCTTAAGAGATATACTATCCTGAGCTTTTCAGGAAGTTGATTAACTGCATTTTGTACATCCATTTTCAGATCAGGATCACTTTCATCATTTGAAATTTTATGATCACCAATATTTTCCAAGGAAGTCGTTTGTGATGAATGCAGCTTACTATGGTTTATGATAGAATTACTAAGAGATTTATAAAGATATGCTTTAATAGATTTGGAAGGATTTAATCTATCTCTTTTCAGCCAGAGTCTTAAAAATATAT
>Ga0075308_1000303_pt1 | contig 11578 bp, 16 predicted proteins | sample Joice_ThreeSqA_D_3_FD_120062 | JGI IMG/M metagenome (GOLD analysis project Ga0075308, IMG submission 120062) | Natural and restored wetland microbial communities from the San Francisco Bay, California, USA, that impact long-term carbon... | ecosystem: Environmental > Terrestrial > Soil >... | reverse complement strand
GTCTCCCAGGAAATTTGCCCGGCCCGCATCGATGAAGAGTTAACCCTGCAAGCCCAAACTTATGCCAAAAAATCCCACCAGGCCTTATTTTGCCGGGGTTACAGCCGAACCGATATGATTCTCAAGGGCAGACAAATATATGTTCTTGAAACCAACACCATCCCCGGAATGACGGCCACAAGTCTCTTGCCCCAGGCAGCCCAGGTTGGCGGATTAAATTTTACCAGGCTTCTCGACAGGCTCATCGAACTGGGTATGGAGGAAAGTTAGGCGATTGGCGGTGTCAAACCTTTTCAATATTCCCGGATGATCATGCAATTAATACCATATGATAGAAATGCCTAATCCGCCTGAGGCGGACTAAAGTGCACTAAATTGCCTAAAATTAAGGCATGCTATCTATTTTAAACATTGAAATTGTGTTGCGTGTTACTATTACCAATTTTTGGATAGATATTCGAGCATTAACCTTATGGATATAAAGGAATTTTCGAAAGAACTTGAAAAGCGGACGCTTAAATTTGCCGTTCAAATTATTCGATTATCAGCGTCACTGCCGAATACCCCTGAGGCAAGAGTTATAAAGAACAAGTAACAGCTGAGTATGAAGAATGCGGTGAATCATTAGCCATTTTCACTTCTATTGGTAAAAAGTGATTGAGTGTTTGATAAATCTACCACCCCGGTTAAATTCTCCATCGAAGCATTTAACCGGGGTGGTAAATTACTTAAAGGAGGCAACATTGCCAAAAGCTAAAAAGGTATTGAAAAAACAGGTAAACGCATCGAAAGTTGGCATCGTGATGGGCAGTGATTCCGATCTTGCAGTGATGCAGGAGGCGGCGAATATTCTAAAAAAATTTGAAATCCCCTATGAAATGACCGTGGCTTCGGCCCACAGAAGCCCGCAGCGGGCAGCCGATTTTGCGGGTTCGGCCGTGAAAAAAGGGATCAAGGTTATCATCGCCGGCGCGGGTCACGCCGCCCATCTGGCCGGTGTACTGGCGGCCCACACGCGCCTGCCGGTGATCGGTGTTCCCATTGATTCTTCCTGCCTCCAGGGGCTGGATGCCCTGCTGGCCACGGTCCAGATGCCGCCCGGAATCCCGGTTGCCACCATGGCCATCGGAAAATCCGGAGCCCGCAATGCCGGCATCCTGGCAGCGCAGATCATCGCAACTGCCGATCCTGCGATAGGTAACAAACTTAACCGCTTCAAACAGGATATGGCACGGCAGGTGGAACAAAAAGCCAAAAAGGTTGAGGCGCTATAGTTGTTGCGGGCGCGGATCTTAATGTTTCATTGTCCATTTGACCAAATATTCACCGCAGAGCCGCAAAGGGCGCAATCCGCCGGAGGCGGATTTCATTTGCCGCTGAGACGCCGGCAAATGAAAACCATCATGTCTCCGGCAATTTATAATCATATTAATCTTGTCCATCAGGGTTCGAGGTTGTTCCTTTTCGCCCTCTCAGCGAAAAGGAATATGATAATCCGCCTCAGGCGGACTGCGAACTTTACGCCTCGAATGAGCTTAGCGAATGGGCGGTGAAACGAACCCTCTGAAAAAGTGCAGCCATAATATTTATGAATACGCTCGCATCGAAAATCCATAAAATAAATCCCACAAATCCTGACCCTGATATAATCCAGGAGGCTGCTGATATCATCAGAAAGGGTGGCGTCATGGCCTTCCCTACCCGCTGTTTATATGGGCTGGGGGCTGATGCATTTAATGTCGAAGCTGTCGACCGGATATTTAAAATTAAGCAGCGCCCATTTGCAAAGCCGATCCTGGTATTGATCGACGACCCCAAAAGACTTGAGAATCTGGTGATCCGCATTTCCGACGATGCTATAGATATAATGAAACGGTTCTGGCCGGGGAGGGTCACACTGATATTTGATGCCGCATCCGGTGTTCCTGATTACCTCACCGCCGGGACCGGTAAAATTGGGATTCGATTGGCCGGCCATCCGGTTGCGGCGGCATTGGTCAGGGCAATCCAGGGCCCCATTACCGGAACCAGCGCCAATCTCTCGGGCCAAGCCGGCTGTCATCAAATTGAAGATCTGCCACTCGGAGTCGCCGAACAGCTCGATCTCGTTCTGGATGCCGGCTCTCTTCACGGAGGCCCAGGATCAACGGTGGTTGATGTTACCGGAGAAATTCCAAGGGTTTTGAGGAAGGGAGTAGTTTCCGAGAGGGAAATTTTAGCCACTCATGCTGGAAGGCTTGGAAGCTTGAATGCTGGAAGGCCGGAATGATGCGAGCTTTGAAGCTTCCAAGCCTCCTTGCAACATTCAATGCTATTGACAACAAAACCTAATTTGCATATAAAAGCATCTCTAATATTTATCAAGTTTCGCTGAATAGTAACTTTTCGCGGGTATTGGTTCAGCTGGTCCCATTACTCCAGCAATCCATTACTCCAGTATTCCACTGAGCGCAGCGAAATAAATCGCCGGAGTGGTGAAATTGGTAGACGCGCTGGACTCAAAATCCAGTGGACCTTGCGTCCGTGCGAGTTCGATTCTCGCCTCCGGCACCAATAAAATCAAGGGGTTATCCATTTTTGGTTGACTCCTTTTTTTCTGCAAAATCAACGATTGTACCCGAAACTGTGCCCGTCTGAGCTTCCAGGTATGTTTGTTGCTGTCGCGAAGCTAACTTGAGGTCGGTATCGCTTACGATATTGTAGCGGTCAAAAACGGCTCTTGTTTTGTGGCCTGAAATCATCATTGCCACTCGCTCAGGAATACCAGAACGGATCATATTTCTTACCGCCGTCCTCCTGAAATCGTGGAAATGGCGCTTGCCCAACTTTGCATCCTTGCAGGCCTTTGCCCAGGCCTTACGGGAATCTCTTATCCTATCGTTTCCGCTTTTTGGGAAACACATAGGCCGTCAATTTTTTGCTATGTTTCATGCTTTCCCACTGCTGATTGAATATTTCTTTCAACTCTTCATCAAGGTAAACTGTGCGGCCCTCATCGTTTTTGGTTTCGCCGGTTTCAAGCCTTACGATGCCATTTGCAAGGTCAACATGCTTCCAAGTTAGGCCCTGAATCTCCGACACCCTCCATCCAACTTAGTAGGCGAAAGTGGCAAAACCCTTGATATAAAATGGCAGGGCATCACGCAAAGCTAAAAAGTCTGCATGCTCGAAAAAACCCTTCCGAATATTGTTCTCTTTCAGCATGGGGATATGTGGCACCCGGTCTACCTTGGGTGGTGTCTGCTGTGCCCCAAGATTTAGCATTCTTTTCAAGGCTGCAAGCTCTCGTTTGATTGTGGCATTTGTGGCACCCGGCCTAATATCATTGCTGCCGCAATGAGGGCAGTTGTCTTGAGCATCAAAATCTTTATGGCATTCATTGCAAACCCACTGCATACGGTCTGTTATATATCCCTGTATCCGAGGAGTGGTTATATCCGAAACCCGCACGCCCTCAAAAGCTCTCCTAAGGTGTTTAAGGCTGTGCCCTGCTCTTTCAAGAGACTTTTTTTGATTAATCCGGTAATCGGTCAAAAAGTCTTCTGCCAGTTCGTCAAACCTCACCTTGTCAAAATAAATGCCCGGCAACTTACCGGCTGAGATTTCACCTTCCCGCTTTTTCAGCAGCCGTTTTGCATCGGCTTCTTTCACACTTTGCACGGATTCCCTGTAAGGCTTGCCGTTCCGATAATACTTGATCCAGTAGGTTTTACCTCTTTTGTAGATGCTTCCCATGGACACCTCACTTTCTCCCTGAGTTGATAACGGGCCGGGAATCAGGGTCATTCCTTTTCGGCTCCGGTTGCCTATCCCGTTTGGTTAAAGTAAATTCATAAATAGCCGATATAATCTTTGACCATGATAAATGGTCGTTGTAATTCCTTAGGGTGGGGGCGGTCTGTCTTTGGCGGGGCGGGCCGCCCCTTTTCTTTGGTTAATAGTCAGCCATACCCGCTTATCGCTAAAGGTTGAGCGGCTGTAGAGATATTAATAGTATGGACATAAAAAAAACACGCGATTATAAAAAAGCAATTGCTGAAAAACACAGGCAGTACCTTGCTCTTCAATATGAAATTTTTAAGTATCAGCTGCAAGGAAAGCCCCCACCCAAAGAGATAATTGAGCAAGCCCGCAAAATCAAAACATCGCCTGAATTTCAATAGGGCAAGCCTCCTTGAACTAAGGGGCAAATAACCCGTCATCTGGATTCTTGCCGCCGTCAATACTCCTTTCCCAAAATGAAAACGCCCCAAGCATTCCAAGGACCACATATCCGCCCATGACGTCACCGGCATAGTTAGCTTGGAGCGTTTTGTTTGATAATAAGCTTTCCATGGTCTGGGTTTGGGTTTGTTTGTGCTATTTAGCTATATTTATATTATGCTATACGTCATGTCAAGTCTTACTTGCAATGTAACAAGATATCATTTATGAAAGTTATATATTTATCCCTTGAGGGAATTTATGGACAAGAAACAGGTATCATTTAGAATTGAACCATCTATTATTAAAAGACTGAAATATATCGCATTGGAACAAGACAGATCTTTGACCGATATATTTTTAGAGGCTATTCGAGACTTTTTGAAAAAACACGAAAAGAAAGACAAATAATTATGTCAAAAAAAGCCCTCTTGAATATGGTGCTTAAAAAAGAACTATCTGATGGATAAACTAATCGAAAATCGTCAATCCGAACGTATGGACCACCATACAATGGTTACTCTTGAATCATTGGAAATGGGGGTAAGTGAAAACAATCGAATGGTCAATTGCAGTGAAAATGGTTTGTATTTTATGTCAGACCAATTTTTAGAACCAGGAGTTGGAGCTTTTCTACGAATAGAAAATTTTCCAAATAGCCAAACAGGATCCTATAAATGTCATCATGTAAAAATTAAATGGGGACGGAGACTAAAAAATACTTCCTATGCCTATGGTTATGGTGCTAAATATGTTGAATCATACAATGAGCAAATTTCATTGGAAACTGATTCGGATCCGAAAAAAGATTTAAGGAAACATCCAAGAAAGCATTACGACAAACCAGCGATTTTCGGATTTGAAAATAATACTTTCGATGGGTTCATAAATAATATCAGCCGAGGTGGATGTTTCATTGAAAATCGTGAATTTCTTAATATTGGGCAAATTTTAGATCTTGTTATTCCAGGAACAAAATTTAGCAAGAACAATATGCTGAAAGTTGAAGTGGTGCGTCTAAGCCCAAGTGGAGTTGGGGTCAAATTTAAAAGTATCATAAATGAGAAACCACAGAATTAACCTCTTGCTGGCGGGGAGCCTCACCGAGGTATCGAGCGGGGCCGTCTATACTTCACCTATTCCCCGTCAGCATTACAAACCATAACGGAGGGCCTATGTCCCGACTTATAACCCCACTCTCTTTGAGGCTGGGGTTTTTCTGTAATAGAGGACTAAAGAAATGACCGATAAAATAGATGAACAGCAAACTCCAACGGACCGCAAAGAATTTGAAAAGCGAAGCGGGAAAGACAGGCGTAAGGTTCATACAATGATCAATCCTGACAAAGACAGAAGGCATTGGAACAGGCGTAAAAAGAATCCATGCAAATGAACCAACCACCTAAAGACTGCCTCAGCACAGTTGATGCGGTTATTGACGATATAATCACTGAAATGCCTTTAGACGAAAGGGTCAGAACGGCAAATTTGGATGAGGATGGGCTTCTCGTACTTCAATTAGCACTTGGCAAATATCTTAGGCATTTGCTTAAAAATCAATCTGAGGATGTGAATACAGAATTGTTTAAAGATTGCATCAAACATTCAGGCCATTTAACTTTAATAGAAATGAAGCAGCATCGTATATTTTAAAAGAACTATGGAAAATGCTGAGAGATACCCAAAAGTTGAGGGTTGTGAAATGACTGATAAAGAATTCGTTTTGCACGACAACTATAATCGTGACAACGACAAAGTAGAAAGCCATATCGATGTTTACGAAAATAGCACAAATGAAGTTTCCAATGAATCAAATCGCCGTTTGTTTTCAATTCCCATAATAATCGCTGTCGTAGCATTTTCAGCCCTCGTTGTACTTTTAATTGTTTCTCTTTCCAGGAGCCAACATAATTCAGAAAAAGAGCAGATTATGGCAATAGAGAACAGACTTGATAAACTCGAATCCGACTTCACCTTACTCAAAAATTTGATAATCTCTAAATTAGATCAAGCTATCAAGCAAATGGAGAACCAAAATCGCACGATAGTTAAACCAAAAGCGCCAACTGCGATAACACCCCCAACCGAGCAAAAGGAGCAATTAGATGTAGAAACAAAAGTACATAAGGTCCAGGCCGGTGACTCACTTTACAAAATCAGTCTGCAATATGGATTATCCATTGATTTGCTGCGCGAATATAACAACCTTGAGCCGAATGCTACAATTTTTCCTGGTCAGGAAATAAAATTGAACCCTTAACCTTGATAGTTTCTGACAGCATATCAAATAACAAAATATCGGAATTGGAGTTTATGCAAAAAAACCATCTGGAAATATCGCTAAAGAAAAAAGGTCTGCGCCCAGGCGTGCTAAGCCAAGAAATCATCGTATTGAATTTAAGCTTGTCGGTCATCCAATCCAAACAAGTCGGTGCATAAAGGACACCGATTAGTTGGAATATCAATATTGAAAAAGTTACGATAGTCCTAAAATTGTTTTGCCTGTCACCAATGAGCCTAAGATATATATTCCATATCTGCAATTTTGGCAAAGTTGTGCTATTGGCAAGTTGCAGATTCTTGGGGTCTGTTTATCAAGGAATGAAATAATGAACACCGAAAGATTAGCGGGAATAGCAATTCTAATATTTACTTTTTTTATAGGATGCTCAGGAAACTATGGGGAAATTAAGCCACAGACAGAAAGCGAATCAAAGGGAACTCAAAGGGAACTGATCGATAGCTGGTCCGACTACGACATATGGCTTATCTATAAAAAAGCTCAATTAGCCGGACTCATTTTTGATTGGAAATATGACGATAGGACAATTTTGGCTGAAAGCAACTGGCGTAAGGTTAAAGATCAGGAAATGTGGCAGGAGATTGTAAAAGCCAATACGATGAGTGATGGCGATTTCAAACTGCCTGGAGACTATTCCGGTAGTACTTCAAGAGTCGAAGGGATATGGGGTCCCGATATCCAGCTTTATGGGTTAATTGTCTATCAGACCTATTCGGTGTCATTGGGAAGTGTAAAGCTGGTCGATGAAAATGCAATCCGGTTATCCTTGCAGCCTGCGGCAGCAGTAACTAATCGGTGATTAGATTTATTATTTAATCCAGAAAACTGGACTTTTGAAAAGCTGGAAAAACCTTTGATCTTCATGGTTCCTTGCTTGGAAGGCCAAAATTGTGCTTTCTACTATTACCACTGGTTTTGACACAGCCAAAAATGATGTGATATTCGTTTTATATCTGTAAAAATCGTCAAGTTGTGATTTTGGCAAGAACTGGAATTGGCTAATAATTGATTCTGGAAAATATATCAGCGATGTCATTCCGGTATAGAATTAAGCTCATTTTATATAACCAGACGTATCCGAGTTGATGATGATTATATAATTAAAATTTGATTGACAATTTAATTATATAACATCATATTGACACCAAGAGATCAACTCCGCACCCAACGCACCGGCAATACTTTTCTGCTCTCAAGTATTTTAATTGTTTATTAATTTTTCTTCCGATCTCTCGATCGAATAGATTGAATATCATGCCAAAAGCGACCCAAGAATATAATCTATATGTTTTAAAACCGAGTCTTGTAAAAGAATGGCATCCCACAAAAAACGTTGAAATAGGCCCTTATGATGTAACGCCTGGCTCAGGTAAAAAGGTTTGGTGGATATGCCAAAAGGGGCATGAATGGCAAGCTGTTATTTATAGCCGAGGCCATGGCAGTGGCTGCCCTTATTGCTACAAATTGAAATCAGCCGATGATGACAGTCTGGTCGTATCAAATTCAAGCCTCCGATTGGAATGGCATCCTACTGCCAATGGCAAATTAACACCTTTAAATTTGTTGCTTAACTATCCAGAAAAGGTCTGGTGGATTTGTCGAGTAGGGCACGAGTGGAAAGCTACAATAAAGGTCCGAATAAAAGGCGGTGGTTGTCCGGTATGCAACGAAAGCATGATTAAAACCATTCAGCTCCAAAATGCGTACAGCATAAACAACCTTTCTTTTATTAGAGGGCCAAGTTCGACGTCAGAAATAGAGCCTTCCGACACAATTTTCGGTGCAGATTTTAGAAGATATAAGCGTTTTAAAAAAGAGGCCACCGTAAGACTCGAAATTCCATCGTCTGAGCACTTGTTTTATGCCGAAATGAAAGATTTTAGCCATGACGGCATGTGTGTTGAAACATCAATGTCCATAACACCCGGTACAAAAATCAACATAAAATTAGATAGGCCACTTTTCACGTCTTCTCGAGAAAGCTACAACTCTATTTTAAGATGGTGCAAAGGACTGACAGATGAAGACGGGATCATCTATTCATTTGGATTGGGTGTACAATTTACATAAATTCTAAAGGACTGTATTTATGAACTTGCAACACAATTACCATGGAACCGAAGATGTAGCTAAGAACAAAATGCTGCGATATACTGAACAGAGAGGTGAATATCGCGAATTACACAAGGCGCCTGTATTGGTGCAAGAAATAAATGATATTTATATCTATAGTGCCAGAATGGTAAACTTCAGCGAAAAAGGGGTATACCTTGAGACAGATACTGCCTTAAAAGTGGGAACAGATATTATCATTGGCATTGAAGATTCAACATTCATTTCTCCTGCCGCTTCTCCAGATTCTCCTAAATTTTATTACGCAAAAATAATGTGGAAAAAAAATTTAACAAGTGGTTTTTTTAATTTTGGTTATGGCACCAAATTTATTTATTTCAACGATAAACAAAACGTACCAGAAACCGATTCGATGATCGAGAAAGAATATAGAAAACATCCCAGAAAATCCAGCTCGAAACCAGTGTTTCTCACATCGATGAATCAAAGTTGTCAGGGATTAATCAGCAATATAAGCCGCGGTGGCGCCTTTATAGAGACTCGAGGTAAATTCAAAGCGGGTCAGATAATTAAACTCTTGATCCCAGGGCCAAAGGTTGATGAAGGTGTAAAGCTAAAAGGTGAGGTGCTGCATTTAAATCAATCCGGAGTTGGGATAATTTTTAAAAGTATTATTAAATAACTGCCTCCTGAAGCAATAAAAGAAAACGGAAGAGCCGAAAATGGCTCTGGCATTTTTTCTCTTACTCTGAACGTTTTTGATATTGCATGTTAAATTAAAAAACAACCGCTTTAATTCTATTTCTTCAGAATATTCCTTAATTATTTATGTTGGCTGCCCCATCATTTTTACGTTTCTGAACCTCTTCAAGATTCATTCTTGCCTCCTGATATCCCGGACTAATCTCCAAAGCCCGGGCGAAGTGCTTCCTGGCGGCTTCAAGCTGCCCGTTTTCCATCAGCATTACACCGAGGTTGTTGATGGCGCCGACGTTTTGGGGGTCGAGGTCTATGGCTGTGGAGAAATGCTGCATGGCGGCATCCGGGTCACCCTGGTTTTTATATACCATACCAATGTTATTGTGAACATCGGCGTCCGACGGATTTATTTTGAGTGCTTTTTTAAAATAGTCGCCGGCTTCTGAATAGTTGCCTTTGATAGAAAGGGCGACCCCCAGGTTGTTGAGGTATTTTACCTGGTTTGGCTTGATCCGTACTGCTTCCCTGAAATGGGAAATTCCCTCATCCAGCTTGCCGGTTTTGGCCAGTGCGTATCCCAGGTTGTAGTGGGCATCCGAGTAATCAGGTTTGATCCTCAGGGCGGCCCGGTACTGCTCGATAGCCTCCGGGAAAAGGCCCTTGCGTGATAAGGCGGCCCCCAGGTTGTTGTGGGGCCTTGCTTTGCCGGGGGATTTGGCGGCGCTGTCCCGGTAGAGTGTTATTTCATCGGCCCAGACTTTGTTTCTTTCAAGGGTCCACACGCAAAACAAAGCGCCCACCAGACTCAGGGCTATCGCAGCCGGCAAGGCGTGCTTTAAGTAACGGAAAGCCAGGCAGACGATGGCCAGGATAGCAAACATGGAGGGCAGATAGTTGCGATGCTCGAATACAAGCTCCAGCCCGATGATCGAGGATTCAATCACCAGGTTGCCGAAAAACCAGATGATGCCGAATGATAAAAGCGGCTCTTTGCGCGCGATCAAAATTGCGAAAGCAATCAGCCCAAGGATGACGGCGATTGCCATCAGGGTCGTGGCCGGGTTCAACAGGGAATAGGAAAGGGCAAAATCATGATCCAGGTTCAGCCGGGATGGATTCGGCCACAGCAGCAGGCTGATGTAAAAAATAACAACGCGGGATTCGGTCAGCACCCGTTGCAGAGGGGTGAAATCCCTGGTCCCGTATCCTTTCAAAATTTTGGCGATTGGATTGTAATCCAGATAGACCAGGGCAATCAGAATGAAGAGCAGAAATACACCGCCCAGCAGGAGGAAATTGCGTTTGGCCCATTGCGCGCTCAATTCTTGAAAAAAATACCATTCATATAAAATGATAAATAACGGCAGGGTGGCGGTGATTTCCTTGGTGCCGAAAGCCAGAAACGCAGCAATCACACATCCGGCCAACAGCGTCCATTTCGCCCGGGACGCTTCGGACAGGCGGAATTTTACATAAAACAGCATCGACAGGACATAAAACATGGCCGCCATGCTGTTCATCCGCTGGACGATGTAAGCCACGGACTGGGTCTGCAGGGGATGAACCAGCCAGATAAAAGCTGTAAAAAAGGGTATCCAGCCGAATTTTTCATACCGCCAACGCAGAGCAGGCGTCTGCAAGGTGGCCTGGGCCAGAAAATACAGAAAGATGCCGCAGGCCAGGTGGACCAGGATATTTACCACATGATAGCCGACAAGGTTGTAGCCGTTAAAATAATAGTTCAAGGCAAAACTGATATTGGCAACCGGGCGCCTGCCTTCCGGGCTGTTAAAACCGGCCCAGGCGAGGTTTTCAAAACTGAGAGCGGGAACGCGGATATGGGGGTTGCTTTGGATATTGTTTAAATCATCAAAAATAAAGGGGGTAGTCAGGGTGTCGGCGTATATCAGGATGACTACAATAGCCAGCAAGGACAAAAGCAGGGTTTCGCGTTTGGGACCATATTTAATTGATGAGTGGTTTTTTGCCATTATATACAGGCATCTAATTACAAATAAAGTGCAAGAATTGAGAAAAATCCAAGCACCATTTAAAAAATTAATTAGGACACAGATGAACACAGGCCACACAGATAAAATGGGAATAATTAATAAAATGAAAAATCTGTGTCTATCCGTGCAGATCCGTGTCCCAAAAACTTAAAATCGATCTCATCCATTATTTAAAGAACAAACACTATCCAAATTCGAAGCACCAAAAAAAACAGTTGCCAGTAACAAGAAACGAGTAACAAGTAACTAGTGGCCAGCAACCAGCCGCATAACTCACAACCCGTACCCG
>Ga0075308_1000302_pt1 | contig 11613 bp, 10 predicted proteins | sample Joice_ThreeSqA_D_3_FD_120062 | JGI IMG/M metagenome (GOLD analysis project Ga0075308, IMG submission 120062) | Natural and restored wetland microbial communities from the San Francisco Bay, California, USA, that impact long-term carbon... | ecosystem: Environmental > Terrestrial > Soil >... | reverse complement strand
TAGTAGTTGTATTAAATACTTCCAACCTTTTCCTGATTACTTCTTCTTTATCATCGCTTCTCTGATAAAAGCTATCCTTTGCTCCGCAGTTGGGGCACGAATCTGAATTTTCAATTTCTTCTAATGAGTAAATTTGCTTACAATTTTTGCAAGCCCTTCTGGAAGTAAGCCGTTTGATAATTTCTCCTTCGTTAGTAGTAATAGATACAACCTTTTTTTGATTCATACCTAGCTCGGATAAAAGTTTATCCAGATCTCTTGCCTGTGCTACGGTTCGTGGAAATCCGTCAAGGATAAACCCACTTTTATTTCTTTCTTCTTTCAGAGTATCACGAATGATTCCTACCATTATGTTATCGGGAACTAATTCACCTTTGTCCATAATTTTTTTTGCTTCCAAACCGAGTTGAGTCTTTTTTTCTATCGCAGATCTTAAAATATCACCGGTTGAAATATGTGGAATATTTAATTTTGAAGATAGAATTTTTGCCTGAGTTCCTTTTCCAGCCCCTGGCGCACCAAAAAGTATTATATACATAAAATCCTTTTTAAAGATATACTACTAACTTATTGTTATTCAAGATGTTATTCAAGATTTTCTAAGATGATAAATTATGAATAAGATTGCGGATTTTGTTTTTCAATTATCCGTAGGTTTCTGAAAAACTCCTGAAGCAATGAACGGCTTTCTTCCGCACAAAGACCTGAAAATACATTTACCTGGTGATTGTATTTATTCTCTGCTGGTAAATTATATAATGAGCCGCAAGCTCCGAACTTTGAATCGAATTCAGCAAAGAATAAATTATTTATTCTTGCATTTAAAATTGCTCCGCTACACATAATGCAAGGTTCAAGAGTTACATAAAGGTCACACTCATTTAATCTCCAATTTCCAATATGATTTGCAGCGGCAGTAATTGCTATCATTTCTGCATGTGCAGTGGGATCTTTTAATGTTTCAACCTGGTTATATCCTTTCCCAATAATCTGTTTATTATGCACCACAACAGCTCCGACCGGAACTTCATCCTTTTCAAAGGCTTTCATAGCTTCTTTTAAGGCTGCTTTCATAAAACGTAAATTTTCTTCTGAGAACAAATTCATATTTGAAATTTGACTTTTGAGTTTTGAAATTTGATTCAGTACGCCCGGTAGGACTCGAACCCACAACCCTCAGATCCGAAGTCTGATGCTCTATCCAGTTGAGCTACGGGCGCAAATAATTTCACTCAAAAAATACTATTTTTAGTTTAATATTACTATACGGACAATATGGAATGCCAGCAAAAGAATTTGTACATTATTTTTTTAAGAAAGTTTTAATATAATTTTGACAAATAAACAGGAGTTTTTATGGAAATTAGTGTAAAGCATTCTCCGGGGAAATCATTAATTGTTGTCGAAAAAAATAAATTGATTGGAACTGAAAATGGCGAACTTCAAAGTTTGGTTCACGAATCAATAGAAAAAGGAAGTAAGAATATTGTAGTTGATTTATCAAAAGTGGAATATATAGCCAGTTGGGGAATCGGAATTCTTGTATACGCCTATACTACCTGCAATAATAAGGGAATTCAGTTTAGTCTCGAAGGTGTTAATGAAAATGTGATGAATATTTTAGACCAATTAAAATTGGATAAACTTTTTATTATTAATTAATTTTTTCAAGCATTTGATTAGAACAAATGCAAACACTCTTTCCATTTATCAGGTCGCTTATCTATGTTCCGGCATTTATTCTATTCTTTGGATGGATAGCTTTACGCGTCCGTGTCTATGATAAAGATATTGGCTTATTGCCGGAATGGACAATAATTCCCGGAATTATTTTAATGGTTATGGGTGCGGTTCTTGCTTTAATGTGCATTGTGGTATTTATTATCAGAGGGAAGGGAACACCTGCTGTATTTGATCCCCCGGTTGAGTTTGTTGCGGTTGGTCCTTATAAATATGTCCGCAATCCGATGTATATCGGTGGATTTATTTTGTTGATCGGATTTGGTTTGTACTTCAGTTCTTTATCAATTCTTATTCTTTCTGTAATATTATTTTTTCTTTTTCATTTGTTTGTAATTTTTGTTGAAGAACCGCAGCTTACTAAAAGGTTTGGGGAAAGTTATTTGAGATATAAAAAGACAGTGAAGAGGTGGATTCTCTAAGATTTGAGTTCGTAATTTGACATTTGGGGTTATTCCGCCTTCAACGCATTAACAATATTTAATTTATCGCACCGACATTAGTCTTTTCCGCTCAAAAAATCTAAAAACGTACATTATAAATAGTTTACACCCGCAAGCAAAACAACTAATGCATTTAATTAAATGTTGATGTAAATTATATAATCAGGGCAGAAATTTATCTACACAATAATAAATGAATTCATTTAAAACCCACACAATTATTTTTTTATTCCTGAGCTTTGTCTTTCTATCATTCAATTCATTCTGCCAGGATGAAATCGGACAACCATTTATAGAATATTATAGCCCCAAAGAATACCACTTGTCTTATCAAAACTGGTGTGTGAACCAGGATAAAAGGGGCATTATGTATTTTGGCAATACAGAAGGTATTCTGGAATATGACGGCTCTTCTTGGCGTACGATACAAACTCCCAATAATTCCATTGTACGATCTTTAGCTGTAGATAATGGTGGAAGGATTTATGTGGCTGCATCTTCCGATTTTGGTTACCTTGCACCCGATTCAACCGGTGATATGCGGTTTGTGTCAATACTAAATTATCTTGTTGATGAATACAAAAAATTTGGCGATGTATGGGATGTTGTGGTTTCTTCTCACGGCGCCTATTATAAAACACGGGATAAAATTTTTAGGTGGAATGGTGGAAACAAAATAGATGTAATTGATTCTGCTTACGCTTTCAGATTATATAAAATAAACGATGAGGTTTATACCAGGGATTACGGAAGAGGGTTGTTGAAAATAGAAGGGAGTTCTTTAAAACTTGTTCCGGATGGAGAAGAATTTGCAAAAGTAGGAGTTTACGATATGCTATCGTTCGGGAACAAAATTCTTGTGACTACAAGCAATAAAGGTTTGTTTATTTATGATGGTTATAGATTTTCACCGTTTATAACAGAAGTAGATTCATTCCTAACTAAAAATCTGATCTATAATGCGTGTGAACTATACGATGGAAATTTTGCTTTTGCAACTATGCGTGGAGGTGTTGCTATAATTGATCAAAATGGCCGCCTCTTAAGAATAGTAAATACGAATAACGGGCTCTCTTCTGATGTAATTTATGATTTAATTTCCGACAAGCAGGGAGGACTATGGCTTGCAATGAATGAGGGAATATCAAGAATTGAAATTTTGTCGCCTTTTACTCTCATTAAAAAAAATAATACAGGTAATGCTTACCTATCGTCAGTCTACAGATTTAAGAAAAAACTTTATGCGACCAATTCATTCGGTCTGTTTTGTCTTAATGAGTCAACTTCTGTATTTAGTCCTGTAGGAGATATTAATTCAGGTGGGAATAATTTTATTTCAGTCAATAATAATTTGCTTGCTGCTACAAACAGTATGATCTGTAAAATTGATAAAAATAATGTGACTAAACAGATCCATAATTTTGAGACTCCAATATTATTCTCATCCACAATAGATTCAAATATCATCTATGTTATTTACAGAATCGGGCTGGCTATCTTAAAATATAATAACGGTACTTTTAGAGTGTTAAAGGATACTTCAATTATCAGCGATGAGATGGAATCACTTACTGAAGACAGTGATGGAAGTTTGTGGATCAATACTTATTATGATGGAGTTGTTCATGTAAAAAGTAACGCTAAAGATTTACTCTCTATTAATAACAATACAAAGTTTGATATAGAACGCTATAACAGCCGGAATGGTTTTCCCGGAAATCGACACAGCATTATTTCTATAGATAATAAAGTACTTTTTAATACTGATGCGGGCTTGTACAAATTTGATTCTTTAACAAAAAGCTTTGTACCAGATTCAATACTCGGAAAAGAATTTACTAATTCTTCTCATCATATAATTTCAACTAATAAAGATCATAACGGCGATTTATGGATTTTAGTAGAAATTGATAAAGGGAAAGAACTTGGTAAAGCTGTAAAGCAAAGAAATGGTAAATATACTTGGTATCCCGACCGGGTATTTGGAAGGCTTGACTTAAGTAGTGTTTTTGCACTTTATGCCGATTATGATCCGCAGGATGGTAAAGATTATTTATGGATAAGTACGGACCAGGGTTTAATCCGTTACGATCCTGCAATCAAACAAATTTATAAAAAAGATTTTTCAACTATTATTCGAAGTGTAGTGGTTGACCAGGATTCTTTTATTTATAAGGGGGCAGCGAATTCTTCATTATTTAATAAAAATATTTTATCGTTTGAGAATAACAACGTAATATTTCATTTCACAACAGTAAGTTATGATAGACCCGGGTTAAATCTCTTTCAATATTACCTGGAAAACTACGACGATGAATGGTCGCCTTGGGTTTCTGAACCTTTAAAAGAATATACTAATCTTTCGAGCGGAGATTATGTTTTTCATGTCCGCTCAAAAAACATTTATGGAATATTGGGAAATGAAGATAGCTTTTCTTTTACAATTTTATCGCCGTGGTATTTATCATGGTGGTCATATGTAGTGTATGCTTTAATTTTTCTTGGATTGTTGTATATGATAAGACGGCTGGAATTGAAACGATTAAATAAAAAACATAAACTTGAGCTGGAACTTGTTGAGTATGGAAAGCTTAAAGAACTGGACCAATTGAAATCTCAATTCTTTGCAAATATTTCTCACGAATTCCGTACCCCACTTACATTAATTCTGGGACAGATTGAAAATGTTATGTCGTCAAATATTGAAACAAAAGAGAAAGGTAAACTTCAGGTTGCAAACAGAAATGCAAGAAGATTATTATCATTAATTAATCAGTTACTGGATTTATCAAAGCTTGAAGCCGGAAGTATGGAATTAAAGGCTGAACAGCACAATATAGTTTCTTTTCTTAAAAGTCTTTTTTACTCATTCGAGTCACTTGCAGAAACCCAAAAAATTACGATGAAATTTGAATCTGAATATGAAAATATTCCTGTCGTTTTTGAATCGGATAAATTAGAAAAGGTCTTTTATAATCTTATTTCAAATGCATTCAAGTTTACGGCTGCTGGCGGAGAGATAAAAGTAGAATTAAAAATTGTGAATTTGTCAGAAGTAGAAATAAGAGTAAAAGATAGAGGCGAAGGTATCGATGAGAAAGAACTGCCACATATCTTTGACCGATTCTACCAGGTAGATGGTTCGACAACAAGGCAACACGAAGGAACCGGTATCGGTTTGGCATTAACAAAGGAATTAGTTGAATTACATAAAGGAAAAATAGAAGTAATCAGCAAAAAGGGTGAAGGAAGTGAGTTTATAATCTTACTTCCTCTTGGAGAATTAAGAACTTCCAAGGAATTTACTTCTGATAAAACTTTAAAAGAGAATTTTTATAAAGAGACCGAAATCCTGGATATTTACCCGGAATCCGGGAACCGGAATCCTGAATCCGGAGAAAGAGAGATAATCCTGATCGTCGAGGACAACTTTGATGTCCGGAATTATATTCGTGAACAGATTGAATCAGACTATATTGTAGTTGAAGCTTCAAACGGTGAAGAAGGAATAAAAAAAGCAGAGGAGAAAATTCCTGATCTTATTATTACAGATGTAATGATGCCTAAAATGGATGGTTATCAATTCAGCAAGAAAATCAGGAATGATGAAAAGACGAGTCATATACCGATCATAATGTTAACAGCAAAAGCAGGACTCGATGACAAAATTGAAGGGCTTGAAACAGGAATAGACGCATACATTACAAAACCTTTCAGCGCTAAAGAATTACAAGTAAGACTTAAGAATCTAATATATCGGAGAGAAGAGCTTCGAAAACGATTCAGCAAATCAACAACTATTAAACCTTCGGAAGTTTCTACTGTTTCAATCGATCAGCAATTCTTGGCAAAGACAATCAAAATAATTGAAGAAAACTTTGAAGATGAAAAATTCGGAGTTGAAAAACTTGCATATGAAGTTAATATGAGTATTTCACAACTTAACAGGAAACTCAATGCTCTTGTCGATCAACCTGCGGGACAATTAATACGATCAATGAGGCTTCAACGCGGTGCGGATCTCTTAAAACAAAACGCAGGAAGTGTAGCCGAAATCTGTTATAAAGTCGGCTTTAATGATCAGGCTTATTTTTCCCGCGCTTTTAAGAAACAATTCGGATGCAGTCCTTCAGAATATAAAAAAGATGAGTTCAGTAATAATTGATTGATATTATTTCAAAAGAATCATCTTCTTTGTTTCAACAAAATTACCTGCCATTATCCTGTAAAAATAAATTCCGCTTGGTAGAGAAGAAGCATTAAAATTAATTTGATATGTTCCTGCGCTCTCTTCCATATCAATTAACTTTTTTACTTCTTCTCCAAGAACATTAAATACAGTTAGATTTACGAAAGAAGTCTTTGCGATTGAATATTTGATAACAGTAGATGGATTGAAAGGATTGGGATAGTTTTGCTTGAGACTGAATTCATAAGGCAAATTTGTTATTTCATCTACGCCTGTAACATTTGTTAATTTAAATTTGATAATTTTTATAAAATGTGTTGTTCCAATGCTAAACTTTGAATCCACAACCAATTTTGGTTGATATTGACTCAGAATTGTTTTTGTGATAAGAGGTGGATAAAAGGTAAATGTAATACCGACTGAATCTTTCGGAGCAACCTCAAATGCAACCGGTGAAATTTCGAGAGCGGTATCAGGTTTTACTCTTTCATATATTACGGAAGTATAAACGGAATCTGCTATAGTTCCCAGGTTATGTACGTATATAACTGTATCTACTCTGGGTGTTGAAGCATCAATCTCTCCTAAATCCGATATACCCGCATCAAACGAAATAAGAGCATTTGGATATGAACTTCCTGTTAAAATCAATCTTGCAGGATTAACAGAGTAATTATCATTATTATAAATTAAAAGTGTGTCTGTCAAATCTTCATTTACAAGTGGAGTCCAGGTTAAAGTTAACTCTTCACTTTCCAGAGGAGTAATCATTAAAGGAAAATTGTTTTGAATCTGTATAGTAGAACTATTTTGAACAACCGACGCGCTATCGATTTTAAGTACACTTGCTCCGCTGTTGATAATAGAAACTGATAAAGTTATAGGTTCATTCGGCAGAGTTAATCCAAAATCATTTTCATCATTTGGTGAATATAAATGTGAAGAGGAAAACTCAGGAAACAGCAAACTCATTGGTCCGCCGTAGGCACCCATATCATTATTAATTGTTCCTTTTGAGGGAAAGAGTGCATTACCCGGTGAGTTTGAATCTTCATTATCATTATACCCGGTATCAGGATCGCCCGCATCGATACAGGGGGAATTATCCCTTAAATAAAAACTGCTGTCAGCAAATGAAGGATCTACTTTAATATTTCCTGTCCCTTCAATATCATTTTCGACATTATTATATTCTGCTATAACGTTTGCAGTAGTTAAGTTTATCTGTTCCTTATCGCTTTGGAAATTATTCCATACAATATTATTTTTTATTGTTGCATTTGCGGCCCATACTCTTATACCGCAACCATTAGTATTTGATGAATTGCCCGTAATAGTATTGTTCACAATTACATTTGGTAAATCATTTCCTGGTAAAGTTTCAAAAACCCAAAGACCGCCGCCCCCAAACGTTTGCCTACCGCTAACAGCCTCGAAAACCTGGTTCCCATTAATGATATTATTTGCGATCAAAGCCTCTGCACAATAATTAAGAACTATTCCGGCGCCGTACATTCCTTTGTTATTAAGAATTACGTTATTTATTATATGAGGAGATCCGTCGCCACATCTGATAGCTCCGCCGCCTGCACTTACTGTGCCTGTAGGGGAGTTTATCGCTTCATTATTAACAATCAAATTATATCTTATTGTCGGAGAAGATTGTGTTACAAAAATTCCTCCTCCTTCTACGAAAGTTCCTGCTCCATGTTCATCAGTCCATTTTGTTCCTTTTCCGTTTGTTAAAGTAAACCCCTGCAAAACGGCAGTTGAATCTTCACCTGATATAATGCGTACACAACTTGCGGTATCAGGATGCACAGGGGTTGAACCGTTTATTATCGTATTTTTTATATATGAAGCATCACCGGTAACTCCGTAATTGCTTGTTAATACAATATTTTTCCCGTTAAAGTTTATATTCTCATAATAAGTTCCCGAAGCAACGAGAACAGTATCACCGTTCGTAGAAGCATTTATTGCTGCCTGAATTGTAGCAAAATCCTGGGGGACTTTGATAGTATTTGCATTTGATATTGAGAAAACAAAAAGGATCAGAAAAAAAGTTGAATATTGAAAAGTTCGCATAATTACTCCGTTTTTATTCGCAAATGTAAAGCGAAGAAATTGCGAATTCGTCCTTTTTCCTGAAACAGAACTCTTTTACAGAACTTTTTATAGATTTATGTTAAAATGAATATTTTGAGTAGCTTTACCCAATTTAGTTGATGATTTTTATTATAATGTCATTGCGTCCTTATTCAGGTATAAGAACAATTCTTTCAGTCAGTTTAGTTTATGGTAGCTTGTTTCCTGTACTGAGTAGGAGTGTAGCCGGTTTGCCTTTTAAAAGCATTATTAAATGCTGATTTTGAATTGAACCCCGATTCATAGAGAACCTCAAGTACAGTTTTTTTTGAATCAATAGTTTCATTCAATTGTTTTTTTGCTTCTTCAATTCTGTATGAATTAATAAAATCATAGAAATTCTTACCCAACGATTCATTAATAACCTGTGAGAGATATTTAGTGGAAACATTCAGATTTTGTGCAACTTCCGATATAGTTAATTCCGGGTTAAGATATGGTTTATCGGAACTAAAATAATCCTCAAGTTTTTGCAGATACTCTCTTTTCTCGGCTTCGGTCAAACGGGATTGTTCATACTTTAGCGGTTTTTCTGCTTCAGCAATGCCGGTAAAAATCTCCGGGTGCTGAAGTGCCTTAAAAAATATAAGAATAGCAAAGACAAAATTTATCATTAAAGAAAGGAAGGTTAAATAGCTTTCACCAGCTGGGGTCAGTAAATTTAAGTCGGCAAAAACAAAACTGAAGAGATCAACCATCCACATTATAAAAAAAGCTCCTACAACATAAAGCATCCAGGTAAGATTTAATTTTTCGATTGATGAGTAATAATTTTTTATTTCTTTCCTGTAGTAAATAATAACAACGAAACAGGCTATCATATAAAGCACAGTCTGAAGATGGAAAACAGTGTACAAATAAATAAAAAGGATTTTTATCCTGAATAGGGCTCTGAAAAATGCTAATGCGAATACGATAAGATGAATTAACTGAACAGGCTTTAAAGAAAAATCTTTTTGAGTTATTGATCTTGAGTAAAGATAGAGGAGGGGGCCAAATAAATATCCAAACGACCAGCCTATACCACTAAACCATCTCAGGTTCAACCCTGTTATTTTTTCAATAGGGATAAGAACAAAATCAATAATATATAATGCATTAGCAAAAAGGAAAGCCGCAAGAATTTTGTGACTGACTACTTTTCCCTTTTTATGTGAAAAGGCAAAAGCCGAGAAAATCAGTAGCAATATTGCGGTTAGTATTGCTACGACATCTATAGTTTTGCTGCTCATGTAAAATACAATAGTAAAAAAATCACTCTGTAAAAAAATTAGCGAAGTTTGACAGATAAATCAATTTTGCAAGATTGCAATTATAAATGAATTATTCAGGGTACTAATACTTTGGGGTAACAATAAGACTGAAAAATCCAAGCATTTGCGTGAATAGTACAAGATAACCACTGATTATTCTTCTACGTTTGCTCAGCAGTTCCTGAACAAATAATTCAAATAATACTGGGTCTTTGGTGAAATTGATAAAAGTTAAAGGATTCTACTCTGATATAGGAAAAATTGAGTTTGAAAACATGAAATCAATTAACCTTAATGAATTTACAGACGAACAACACCTGGAGATTCCATTTGGTAGTTCGGTAGAGCTTTCCATTGAATACGATGAGAATAATTTCCTTTCCGGAAAAGATAATATAGTGTGGGCAACATACGATTTAAGACAGGGCGAGATTATTCAAAATACTCTGCTTGCACAAAATATTAATTCTGAAACTGCTTTCATAAATTTTGTCGGGCGACAGTTAATTCTTATAAAGATTACAAATCAATCCGATATTAACGATGCAATTGATTTTATATGGAAAACCCAAAATGGTCTGAGGTTAAAGCCTGATTGGAGTTATCCGAATGGAGAAAAAAATAAAAGCTTTGAACAATGGTTAAGCGGACATTGAAATATTATCTGTAAAAAATATTAAAATAAAAAGGAGTTACAAAATGGTACATCTGTTAGTTCATCATAAAGTGGAAGACTACAACAAGTGGAGACCTGTCTTCGACGAACATGCATCTTTTCGTTCTCAAAACGGTTGTAAAGATGGTAAGGTGTTTCGCAGCACAAATAATCCTAACGAGATTTTTATTCTATTCGAGTGGGATAATGTAGCAAACGCTCAAAAATTTGCTCAGTCGGATAGTCTTAAAGAAGCAATGAAGGAAGCCGGCGTTGTGGGTATGCCTGAAGCTCACTTTTTAGAAGAAGCTTGATAAATAAATAATATATTTTTCCCAGGCTACAGTTCTTAAATAAATTCAGCACTGAGAAACTTCATTAGAAAGGAAAATCAAAATGTTTATGGTAATGGCTCAGTTTTCATATAAGGCAGAGGCACTTCAAAATCTTATAAAAAATCCGGAAGATCGTTCAAAAATCTTTAAAGCTCTAATTGAAAAACTTGGTGGAAAACTTCATGGATTCTATTACACGTATGGTGAGTATGATGGTTTTGCCATTTTTGAACTTCCGGATAGCACTTCTACTGTGGCGGCAACTCTTGCAACGGCTAATCCTGCAACGCTTTCAAAAATAAAAACTACAGTTATAATTACAGTTGAGGAAGCTGTGGAAGCAATGAAGAAAGCACAGGGTTTTACAATTACACCCCCAAAGGGTTAAATAATTTATTCAGACAATAATTAATACCGGAGGATCAAATGTCTGTCGAAACCACAAAAAAAATTATGAGTAAGTATATAGATTCTAATCATACAGATCTGAGTATGATGGCAAGCAATGTTGTATTTATTAATATGGCTACAGGGGATAAAAACAAAGGACCCGAAGAGGTGAAGCAGATGCTGCATTTCATTTACCATACCGCTTTTGATGCACACGCAGAAACCAAAAACCTTATAATTACAGAGACTAAAGCTGTTTTTGAAGCAGAATTTGTTGGGAAACACATTGGAGAGTTTGCTAACATTCCACCAACAAATAAAACAGTCAGAGTACCACTTTGTGTTGTATATGATATAGAAGGCGACAAAATAAACGGTGCCCGTATTTATTTTGAAATTCCTGCATTACTAACTCAATTAGGTGTAAAATAACATTTTTAGAATTATTCAAAACGATTAT
>Ga0075308_1000297_pt1 | contig 11771 bp, 8 predicted proteins | sample Joice_ThreeSqA_D_3_FD_120062 | JGI IMG/M metagenome (GOLD analysis project Ga0075308, IMG submission 120062) | Natural and restored wetland microbial communities from the San Francisco Bay, California, USA, that impact long-term carbon... | ecosystem: Environmental > Terrestrial > Soil > Wetlands... | reverse complement strand
TTAAGAAGATGGGAAAATTTATTGACAAATATTGTTTAATCGAAAATCTTGCGAAACAGGATTTAATGAACGAAGAAATCCATCAAAAATTTTATACCTGTAAGATGAAAGATAGGGTTGCATAAGGGTATCATTACTTGTTTAACTTTTTTATTACCGATTCACGGCTGACCGTTTCACCTGTTTTAACTTTATCCATTAAATAACCCAGAGCAATATCTTCATATTGTTCTTCTTTAATCGGCAGAACATTGTCACCGAGCTTCTTAGCCACATCAGATAATATCTTACTCTTTTTTCCGCTTTAATTATTATTACTGACATAATTCCCTTTTACTTCGTCAAAATCATCTTCTTTGTTTGAGTAAAATTTGGTGCTGCAACTTTGTACAAGTAAATTCCTGAAGGAAGTCCTTCTCCATCGAAAGAAAATTTGTGTGCACCTTTGGAAAGAAATCCTTTAAACAGTTTTGCTATTTCTCTTCCTTCAAGACTGTAAATTGTAATTTCGATATCAGAATCTTCAAGTAATTCAACATCTATACTTGTTTTGGGATTAAACGGGTTCGGATAATTTTGCCCGATAGTAAAAGGCGGCTCCTCTGCCTGTCCTACTTTTACAAGATCGGAATAAATAGCAGAGCCATCATTGTTTAATTGTTTTATCCTGTAATAAACAATCTCCGAGGATTCGTCAACAGCATCGATAAAAGAATAATTTTTCTCTTGCGTATTATCAGCCTGAATCGTAAAAACAGAAGTATAAGGCTTTCCATCAGAAGATTTTTCAAGTGTATATGATGCGGCTCTTTTATAATCTCCTCCTTTCCACTCGAGTTCATAAGAATCGCCGAGTACATTAATATTTAGTTCAGGAGATCTTACAAAAAGTGGCGCATCGGATTTCAGAAACTTTAAGTTTGATGTTTCAACTTTAACGTTTTCATTTTCACGAAGAAATTCATCATAAGAATCAAATTTATATTGTGCAACAAGCGACGAACTATCGGAACTAAAAACACTCGAATGTTTATTTGCAAATGAAAAACCAATCGAGTTATTAAAATCTTCTATTCTTAAAAGATCGATCAGGAAAGATTTATCGCTGCTCATATTTTCAAAAACCAGGTTTGTATTATCAGGCTCAAAGAAATTTGGAAGATTGTTTTTCGCAACCAAAGCACCATTGCAGTAAAAATAAATCTGTCCGTCCCTCTTTGATGTTAAAATTATTATATGATACCACGATTTCTTTCCGGTAAAGTAGGGCTTAAGAAAAGTTTGAGACTGAACATTCGATGAAACAGTCAGCATCTGAAATTTATTTGTATAAAGTGTGAAGTCCGGCTGCAGAATATTATTTCGATAAATTTTCAGAAAATCAATATCCGGATCGTTCGGCTTAAACCAGAATTCAACTAAAAGATTATTAGCAAATTTTTTATTGATATCGATTTTTAAGAAAGAATCATCGCCAAAGAGAATGTCTTTGTCTGCAATTTTTTGCGGTTTGTAAAAATTAACATCGGTAGAAATAAAATTTTCATCATTCAAATTTCTAGGAGATTTAAGATACGCCAAAACCGAATCGCCATCCTTGAAAACTCCCTTAAACTTTATCCTTGAAGACTTACTTAACTCTGATTTGAAATTCATAACAAGCTGAAAAACGACTCCTGAACGCAGGCTATCATTAAGATCTACTGTTATTAATGAAGCATCACCGGAATAGTCTTCAATATTTCTTTGAAGAGGGTTTAATTTTGCCGATTCGTAAACCGATTTATACTCTGCTTTATTTAAAGATGCTGCATTATCAGGCAAAACTAGAAGTTCAAACTTGTCTGCTTTCGGATGGGTATTTGTGATTGTTAAAGAAATATCGAACGAGGAACCGGAAGGGGTGAACTTAGGAGATACTAAATAGTAATTTGACTCGTTTTCCTGACCAAAAGTCTCGAAAACGAACAGAAAAGCAAACAATATGCATGCCCTCTCAAACATAACAGATAGAAGATATGAACTATCTTCGAATACTTCAAATGGATTTTTCCTATTTGTATTTTCTCAAAAAGTCTATTCTGTCCTGGAGCTGTTCGACTGGAACGAGAAGCTTATCTTTGCCGTAAATAGCCTCTTCCCTGTTCGTAAAAGCCATTTCGTAATCTTTGCTCATAACAATAGCCTCTTCCGGGCAAACTTCTTCACAAAAGCCGCAGAAAATGCAGCGAATCATATTTATTTCAAATTTTTCGGGATATCTCTCTTTTTCAAGATCAGTTTCAGCAGCCTGAACTTCGATAGCTAAAGCCGGGCAAACTCTCGAGCACAAACCACAAGCAACGCAACGTTCGCGTCCATCATCTTCCTGAACAAGTACGGGTCTGCCCCTGTAGGAACCTGATGGAATAAATTTTTCTTCCGGGTATTTTAAAGTGAACTTAGGCTTGAACATTGTTTTCAATGTTAATGATAAGCCTTTCACAATCTCAGGTATGTACATCTTTTCTAATAGTGTAAGATCTTTTTCTCTTCTTTTAATTGACATCAAATCTCCGTTTTGATTTCTAACCTTCGAGGTTAAAATACTGTTAGCAAAATGCTAACCTCGAAGGTTCTGTGCTTACAAATTAAAAATCATTATTAAAGCTGCAACCCAAATAATATTTATTAATGAAAGAGGAAACATAACTTTCCAGCCCAAGCTCATTAATTGATCATACCTGAAGCGCGGCAAGCTCCATCTTACCCAGATAAAGAAAAACAACAAAGCAGCCATCTTAAATAAAAATGCACCGATACTTATTAATACTGTAATCCAGACCGGAAGTCCAAGCGTTTCAATGTTAAAGAAAGGAATATTGTAACCGCCTAGATATAAAGTTACAATCAGACCGCTCGCGACAATCATGTTTGCATACTCTGCTAAAAAGAATCCTGCAAACTTCATGCTGCTGTATTCTGTATGAAATCCTCCAACAAGCTCCGGTTCTGCTTCAGGAAGATCGAAAGGAAGTCTGTTTGTCTCTGCAAAGGCAGAAACAACAAAAGTTATAAATCCAATTGGCTGAATCCATGCGTTCCACATCCATTGTCCTTGTGATTGCACAATAGCAAGCGGTCTTAAAGACTCGGAAAGAAGAAGAATTCCACCGATAGAAAAACCCATCGAGATTTCATAAGAAATCATTTGAGCAGATGATCTTATTCCTCCAAGCAAAGAGTATTTACTTCCCGAGGACCAACCTGCAAAAGTAATTGCATAAACTCCGAGAGATGTTAAAGCAAGGACATAAAGAATACCGATATTAACATCGGCAACAACAAGAGGAATTGAAAAATCAAAAACATTTATCGTTGGCCCGAATGGAATAACTGCATAAGTTGTAAATGCAACAAACAATGCAATTATTGGCGCAAGTGTATGAATTGTTCTGTTTGCTTGTGCAGGAACAATATCTTCTTTAAGCAATAATTTTAATACATCAGCAAATGGTTGAAGGACTCCTTCCCAACCAACTCTATTTGGACCAAGCCTGTTTTGCGCCCATGCACTTATTCTTCTCTCGAAATAAACAAGATAAGATACTGTAAGAAGCATTAGCTGCACAACTATAAAAATCTTTAATGCTGCAAAACCTAATATTTCCCAAACGTTCATTAATTCTCCAAAACTATGCTGTTTGCGATACTTCTATTTTCAACTTTGCTCCAAGTTCTCCAATCATATCGTAATCGAGTCCTTTGAATGCATCAACCGATTTGGCTAATTCGTTAAAAACATCTTCCGCTATTTTATATTTAACTTTTTCCCCCATTGCAGAAGATATTAAAGAAATTATTTTCCACGTTGCTCTTGCATCATGTTTGTGCTTTTTTGCCCACCTGTCGAATTTTGTTCCGAACTTATCGAGCCTGCTCATCGACATTCCATCAATTGCCCTGTCGAGTTCTTCTGTTTCAACTGCTGGACGAATTCTCTGAACCATTCCCTGGAAGTTTACTAATGTTCCATTTTTTTCTGCATAAGTTGATGCAGGGAAAACAATATCTGCTAAAGTTGTTGTTTTGTTAAAGTTAGCAGCGTGAACAATTAATATATCCAATTTAGCAAGAACAGTTTCAAGTTCAGGATTTACGCTTACGATGTCATCTTCAATAATATATAAAGCTTTAATGTAACCGTCTTTTATTCCTTTGATAATTCCATCGATGTTCAAACCATTTTTGCCCGGTTTAACGCCCGCTAATTCTGCTCCAAGTGAATTTGGAGTAACATCACTTTTCCTTAGTATCTCATCACCAAAAGAAGGATCTTCGTGACGAAGAAAATCAATATTATTGGAATTAAAAACAGATTTTGCAAAATGTGCAAAGACATAATTGTCTTCAACTGTAGAATAAGCTGAACCGATAAACGCGATTTCATCTTTCTTAAAAGATTTTAATTCTGAAACAGCTTTTTCAATTGTTTCATCCCACGTCGTCAAAGTTAAAGTTCCATCTTTTCTAAGATGAGGCCCGCTTACTCTGTCTTCTGCATTAATAAATTTAAAAGTATTAACTCTTCCATGATCGCACATCCAGTAGCTGTTTACTTCTTCATTAAGTCTTGGAGTTAATCTTAATACTTCATTATTCCTTACCCAGATATCCATATTACATCCACGAGAGCAGCCGTTGCAAACAGATTTTGTTGAAGACATATCCCACACTCTCGCCCTGAACCTAAAATCTCTGTTTGTTAAAGCACCAACAGGACAAATATCAGTCGTGTTAAGTGAATATGGATTATCCATTTCTTCACCGGGATAAGTAACAATTGTAACTCTGTCGCCGCGTTTTATAAAAGTAAGCTCTGGGTCTTTAGCAATCTCATCACAAAATCTTATACAACGCGAACAGGAAATACATCTCTCAGCATCAAACATTACATAAGGACCTAAAGCGACTCTTTTATCTTTATGAACTTTTTCTTCGGTAAACCTGCTTTCACCGGCGCTATGTGAATAAGCGTAATCCTGCAATTTACATTCACCGGCTTCGTCACAAATCGGGCAATCAAGAGGATGATTGATTAATAAGAATTCCATAACTGCGTTTCTTGCAGCAATTGACTTTTCTGATAATGAATGGACAACCATTCCTTCTGCTGCAAGGGTTGAACATGCAATAGCAAGCTTCGGCATTTTTTCTATTTCAACAAGACAAATTCTACAGTTACCTGAAATTGATAGACTTGGATGCCAGCAGAAGTTCGGAATTTCGATTCCGTTTTTTACACCAGCCTGCATTATAGTTTCCCCCTGGTTAAATTCTATTTCTTTCTCATTCAAAACAAATTTAGGCATATCAATCCTGAATATTCTTTAAAAGCTTTTTCTAATTTAAAATTGTATTAACATCATAATAATCAAAACCAAATGCTTCTGCCACACCCTTGTAGACAATTTTTCCATCTATAATATTCAAACCCAACTTAATTTCATGATTGGTTTTAATTGCTTTCTCAAAACCTTTATTTGCGATCTCAACCGCGTAAGGCAGTGTTGCATTTGTTAAAGCAAGTGTAGAAGTATGCGGAACTGCACCCGGCATATTAGCTACACAATAATGTACAACTCCATCAATTACATAAGTCGGGTTTTCATGAGTTGTCGGTTTGCAGGTTTCAATACAACCTCCCTGGTCAACGGAAACATCTACTATTACCGAACCTTCTTTCATAATTTTCAACATATCACGCGTTACAAGTTTCGGTGCTTTAGCTCCCGGAATAAGTACAGCTCCAATTACAAGATCAGCATTTGGCAGTGCCGCACGAATATAATATTCATTCGACATTGCAGTTTTAACATTCTTCGGCATTACATCATCGAGATATCTTAATCTATACAGATTATTGTCAAAAATTGTAACGATAGCTCCAAAGCCTGCGGCAATCTTTGCAGCATTTGTTCCTACAATTCCACCACCAAGAACCATAACTTCCGCGGGACCTGTGCCGGGAACACCGCCCAATAAAACTCCTCTTCCTCCCATCACCATTTCTAAATACTTCGCACCTTCCTGTGGAGCCATTCTGCCTGCAACTTCACTCATTGGAATTAATAATGGTAATGATCTATCTTCTTTTTGTACTGTTTCATAAGCGATTGCAACACATTTGTTTTTCATCATTGCTTCAGTTAATTCTTTGCTGGCAGCAAAATGAAAATAAGTAAATACAATCTGACCTTCACGAATCATATTATATTCATTATTAATCGGTTCCTTAACCTTCATAATCATATCAGCAGTTTTAAAGATTTCTTCCGGACTTTTCGCTATTTCTGCTCCAACAGATTTATAGTCATCGTCAGAAAAACCACTACCCAAGCCGGCATTTGTTTCAACGACAACTTTGTGATTGTTTTTAATTAATATTTGTGCCCCAACAGGTAAAAGTGATACCCTGTTTTCGTTAGCTTTTATTTCTTTTGGTACTCCGATAATCATATTTCACCTCTCAGCTTAAATTATGCGGCTGATTTTAAAAGTACATCTTTTGATTTAATAATTATTTTGAACATAGTTTTCTCATCAAGTAATTCATTTGCCATCCCAAGTACTTGCTCTCTCGTAACTCCATCTATTTTTTTAATAATTTCTTCAGTTGAAATTACCCTGTTATGATAAAATTCTGATTGTGCCATTCTAATCATTCTGTTTGAAGTGCTTTCAAGACTCAACAGGAAATTTCCTTTTAAAGCTTCTTTTGCTTTACTTAATTCTTTTTCAGAAACTTTAGCTGATCGCAGCTTCTTTAATTCTCTATATATAATAGATAGTGCCCGGTCAACCATTTTCTCATTAGTTGATAAATAAACTCCGAAAGATGAAGTATCATAAAAAGAATTAAGAAATGAATTTATCTGGTAAGCAATTCCATTCCTTTCTCTAACGGATTGGAATAATCTAGAACTGCTTCCTTCACCAAGAATCTGAGTTAATATAGCAGCGTTAATTCTTTCTTCATTTTTGAAACCGTAAGTAGGCTTTCCAATAATGGCATGCACTTGTTGAATTTCTTTTTCTATAAATTCCAGTTTTGCATTGTAACCGGGATTATTAAAATATCTTCTTCTGGAAAGACTATTCCCCATATCCTTACTAAAATATTTATCGGTTAATTTCAGAAGTTCTTTATGATCGACTGCGCCTGAAGCTGCAATAATTGTTTTATTAAAACCATACTTTTCTTTTATGTAGTTTAGGGAATCAAGCTGGGAAAAACGGAGAATATTTTCAGCAGTTCCGATGATCGGATAACTTAGGCTGCTTCCGGCAAAAATCATTTCCTCGAACTTTTCAAAAATTAATTCTTCGGGATTATCCTGAATATCATTTAATTCATCTATTATAACACTTGCTTCTTTTTTAATTTCGGATTGCTTAAATGCCGGGTATTGAATCATATCCGAAATAACATCAAAAGTTTTCCCAATATGATTTGCCAATCCTCTTCCATAATAACAAGTATGCTCTTTCGAAGTAAATGCATTCAGGTAGCCACCGTAAGATTCGATCTCGGTTGCAATTCTTCTTGCCGATCTTTTCTTTGTCCCTTTAAAGAGCATGTGCTCGATAAAATGAGTAATGCCGTTGTTTGTAAGATTCTCGTCCCTCGAACCTACATTAAACCAAAAACCGAGTGAAAAAGACTTTACATACGGTATAGTTTCAGATAAAATTCTAATCCCGTTAGGAAGGATAGTCTTATTATATTGGCTCAAAATCGTATAAATTTCAGAATTTGGTAATCAAAAAATAGTCTTCAAATATAGAGAAACGGCGTCAGGCAGTCAAGGAAAGATTAGCACATACAAATAAGGTTAAAACACAATTTCCTGGCAGTGTTAATAATATTTAACATGAATTTTGATACTTTCGTCACGACCTTTGTCGTCAAGGCAGGTAATTTTATATTTCTCTTCTGAGGGTCTGAAGAAAATATTTTCTCCCGGAGAAGAGCTCCTGTAAAATTTATTATTGATATACCAATAATGTTTCCTTACAGCAGCATCGGGAGCAGCCCGAAGCAATATTTCTTCGTTTGTATTTTTTTCCACAAGATATTCATAATTTTTTGAAGGAGAAATTATTACAGGTCCTTTATCTGTAAAACGCATCTCACAATTTGGGTTGTGCGGCGGATGTTTTATATAATCAACATTATTTTCTTTGAACCACATTTCAAGTTCAGGCTGGTAATGAGGATAAACAGCTTTCACATAACCTTTTGATGGAAGACAGTCTGGGCAATATTCAATTGTATGTTTTTCATTAACAAAAACCTCTTCATTTAAGCTGCAAAAATTATTGTGTGAGACTTTTTCAATAAAATAATCATCAGCAAGATTTTTACAGTATTTTGTTGGGAGCAAACCTGTTTCTGCACAAACTTTTCTTTTAAGCAAATCATCTGGCTTAATAAACCAGTTTCCTTTATTATCATAATCAATTGTGTTGAACAAATCAAATAAAAGCGGGACAGCCATTTCTGCACCGGAAAGATATGGAGAACCTTTACCATCAAAATTTCCCATCCATACTCCAATTGTATAATTAGGATTATAACCAACAGCCCACGCATCTCTTTTTCCATAAGATGTTCCCGTCTTCCACCCAATCCTAGGAAGTTTGGAAGAGCTTATAAAATCTTTCGGAAGGTCAGGTCTTTTAAGATTAGATAGAATTTCAGAAACCATATATGTTGTTGCTTCATCAAAAAATGAAAGTCCATTGCTTATATTTTCATTTTTATTTTTCAAATAATTCAAAGGATAAAGTTTTCCCTTGTGTGAAAATACTGTATATAACTTTGCTAACTGTTCAAGTGTAACTCCGCAGCCCCCAAGTATTAATGAGATGCCGAGTTTGTTTTCATCTTTTGTTATTTGAGTAAAACCCCCTTTTTCAAGAAGAGAAATAAAATCTTTTAATCCTACATCCTGCAGTAATCGTGCGGCAGGAACATTAAGAGAATTACCAAGGGCAAAACTCATTGTAACTTCGCCGTTAAACTTATAATTATAATTTTCTGGTTGGTACCCGCTAAAGTCTGTCGGCACATCAAGCAGTTTCATCTTAGGTGTATATTTACCTGAGTTAAATGCTTGCGAGTAAAGAAAAGGTTTTAAAGTAGATCCGGGAGATCTGATCGCCCTTACACCATCAACCTGTCCCGATGCGGAAATATTATAAAAATCAGCGGAGCCGCAATAAGCAGCAACCGACATTGTTTTGTTATCTATTATTAATACAGCTCCATTTGTAACTCCCCTGCCGTAAGCTCTCTGGACATAATTCCATAATAAATCTTCTGCTTTAGTTTGAATAGAAAGATCGAGAGTCGTGTTAACTTTTTGCTGATTATTATTCTGCAAGATGTAATTACAAAAATGCGGAGCGATAGTTGGAATTTTATACCGGTTCGGTTTTAAAGTTTCATCAAGAGCATTTTTAAGTTCATCTTTATTAAAGACTTTCTCATCAATGAATTTTTTTAACCTGAAATTTCTTTCAGATATAGCATGTTCAACCTTTTTGTCTATTCTTAATCCATTAGGATTATTCGGAATTACAGAAAGCATAACCGATTGAGCTAAACTTAGTTTCCCCGGCGGTCTTTTAAAGTAAATATAAGATGCCGCTTTCACTCCTTCGATATTTCCACCATAAGGAAGTAAACTTAGGTACATCTCAAGTATTTCATCTTTTGAATAATACAATTCAAGCTGGAGTGCTCTAAAGACCTCGGCAATTTTATTTAAATAAGTTCTGGGTTTTGGTTCAAGTAATCTTGAAAGCTGCATCGTTATTGTAGATGCTCCCGAAACTCTTTTACCACTTGTAACATTTGAAATAAAAGCCCTAACAAGCGAAACCGGATTAACTCCGGGATGCCAGTAAAACCATGAGTCTTCTTTTTCTATAATTGCTTTTTTTAATTCTGGTGTTATTTCATCAAGAGTTGTAAACATTCTCCATTTATCTTCCCTTGTAAGATAAGCGGTAAGCAGAGTTCCATCTTTGGCGTAAATCTCTGTAGAAAAACTCTTCATTCTGGGAAGAGGAAAAATCAGGTTTAGAAGAAAAAAGGTAACAGGAAGTGAAATTAAAATTAGAATTAATTTCTTCTTATTTATTCTTTTAATATTCATTTTTTACCTTACTGTCACCTTCTCCTTGTTAAAGAGAGGTAAGAGCATTCCAATATTCAAGGGGATTGAGACTGTGTAAAGACTATTGCCCTGTCATTCTGAGCGATAGCGAAGAATCTATTTTTAGTTCTAAAGATTCTTCGGTCGAAGACTCCATCAGAATGACACAATGTTAGTTTTTGTACACTCTCGATTCCTTTGCAACAATCTTTCTATTCCTTCACATTCGCTACACTGGCACCGTTATAAGAATGATATTCAGGATCGTACATTGCTTCGGCTCCAATTACAGGTATAGTAAATTTACCCTTGTTTACAACCCTGAGCATGTAATAAAATTCTCTTGTTTCATTTCTTGTTAAACTTGTAAACAACAATAACCTGTCATCACGTATATCCATATATTGAACTGCAAGCGGATTTTTACTTTTCCATTTTAATTCAGTTGAAGTTGATAAACGCGGGTTTTCTATTTCTAAACATGATGGGAGCAAATCTGTTATCACAATATTATCGACAGATTTCTCATAACCTGTTAAGGAAATTTTGCAAACAATTAATTCTCCCTGGGAAAAATTATTTATTATCTCTCCTGTCCTATAATCATAATATGTTCGCCTTACTCTCAGGAATGAATCTTCTTCTTTTACTTTTTCACCAGTCTTTATACCTTCCGTTGACCAGAAATAATAAACTTCTCCTTTGCCTGATGATTTCAAGGTAATATTCCCATTGTTCAATTCATCGTTTGTAACTGTTATATCTTTATTATTAAAAGTATTGAGAATTTTGCCGTTTTCAATTATATCGACTTTCATATCTGTGTTTGCCGTTAGCTTAGCAGCCTTGCCAAGGGCAAGAAATGTAAAAGATCTTTCCTGGGTTGAATACATAAAATCCGTAAGCTGAGTAATATGTTTAATCATATAAGGAATTTGCTCGTTTGCGGGTTCAACTTCTAAAAGAACATTCAGCATAATTGCATTTGCTCTTATTTCAGAATCAAAGCAGCCACCTGTTTCCCTGTCCGTTTTTTCAGGTTTGTATATTGGAGGAACGACTTCATAATAAGTATTCCATTTTCCCATTAAGGCATAAGCACCGGCAAGCAGGTATTTTGAATCTGTTGATAGAAGATGCGGACGTGATTTATAATAATTCATTGTCGCAATATCGCCCTGCTTGGCAAGTGCAAGGACATACAAACCGTAAAGTATTTCCTTTCGCGCAATCTTTATAATAGTTCTTTTATTATATGAATAAGTGTAATAATCGTAAGTCCCCCCCTCCCTGTTTTTCTTTTCAACGTAGGAAAGAAGTTTTTTAAGAACATTATCAGAAAGTGCAAATCCGGCTTTTCGTGCTTCAATTAAAAAGTGAGCAGCATAAACACTTCCCCACCAGTTTGAATAATTTCCTCCTTGCCAATAAGACATCGAGCCATCATACAATTGCATAGATTCAATTTTTCTTATTCCTTCTTTAACATAATAAACAGGATTATTGGTTTTATATAATTCGGGGGCGACAAGTTTTGCAAGTTCTTCAAAATATAGCTGCGGGAAT
>Ga0075308_1000294_pt1 | contig 11879 bp, 7 predicted proteins | sample Joice_ThreeSqA_D_3_FD_120062 | JGI IMG/M metagenome (GOLD analysis project Ga0075308, IMG submission 120062) | Natural and restored wetland microbial communities from the San Francisco Bay, California, USA, that impact long-term carbon... | ecosystem: Environmental > Terrestrial > Soil > Wetlands... | reverse complement strand
CATCGCAGTTCCCAAACTGGAGAAACTGGCAGGAGGCCTGGACCCCAATGCCAGGGTCGCGAAGGCAGCTAAAAACAAAGACGCCGCTTTCTATGAAGGCCAGCTGCAGTCAGCCAGATACTTTATAAACGCTATTCTTCCGATTACCATTGGTAAAATGGACGCCATTGAGGCCAGTGATCCTGCGGCAGTAGATATTCCGGAATCGAGTTTTGGGGGATAAAAAGGAATTTCTTCATTTTAATATTTAATATTCGGTGAGCAGGTCACAATATTTCAATAATCTGTTAGGTTCTCCGATGATTGGGATTTGCGCTTCGCCCCACACATTTTGTTTCTCAAAAAAAGGCCAAATTTGATATGCAAACATCTTTGGCCTGAATTCTTTAAGGTCTAGTTCATTTGTCCCTAAAAAATCGATAAATATGAGAGACAAATATTTTTGAGCTGAATTCCTTAAGGTCTATTTCGTTTGTCTCTCAAAAATCGACGAATATGAGAGACAAATCTTTTTGAGCTGAATCCTTTAAGGTCTATTCTGTTTGTCTCTCAAAAAAATAAAAATATTGACTACAAAAATGTTTGATATTAAAATATATTGAAAATATTAATACCAACCATTGGAATTAGGTTATGGAACTCAATTTAGAAAATGCTGTCAACTATCACTATGATAAATTTCCACCAGGTAGTATTGATTATGGGCGATTTGTTGGATTCTTAGTTAAAGCAACTGATGCTGTGGCTCGCTACGACCAAATGTTAAAGAATATGCACAACAGCGAAATACTGTTGGCTCCTCTACGCAATCAAGAAGCTGTTATATCCTCGCGAATGGAAGGTACGATAAGTACCATGGATGAAATTCTTAAGTATGAGGCAGATCATGACTCTGAAGCGGGAAACGATTCAAACGTACGATCAGAGGTTGTTGAAACTATCCTTTACCAGCGGGCGTTGAAAGCCACGCAAAGGGCTATGGAAGAGGGTTATCCATTATCCCAATCGCTGATTAAGGGGATCCATCAGCGGTTGCTTTCTTTTGGACGGGGCGCTTCAAAATCGCCGGGCAAATTTAAAAATGAACAAAACTATATAGCTGATAAGTTGAAGAAAAACATATTATTCATTCCAATTAGTCCTGAAAAGCTACAGGAGGGATTGGATAAGCTATTTTATTATATCGAGCATAGCGAAGAAATACCGATGCTGAAAACAGGTATTACCCATATTGAATTTGAAGCATTGCATCCATTTAAAGATGGTAATGGCCGTATTGGCCGCATGCTAATTACTTTGATGCTATGGGCTTCAGGAACCATATCTGCGCCTCATTTTTACATAAGTGCATACTTGGAAGACAATAAAGATCTTTATATAGACAGAATGAGAAATGTGTCTGAAAATGGTGACTGGGAAAGCTGGTGCATTTTTTTTCTGCAAGCGGTTGAGAAGCAGGCTGTTAGAAATCTTACTATTGCAGAGAATATACAGACCCTATACGAAGAGATGAAAATAGTATTTTCAGATGCGTTGTCATCTAAGTGGAGTGTCAACGCCTTAGATTTTGTGTTCACAAATCCGGTGTTCAGAAATAACAGATTTACAACAAATAGCGGGATACCCACCGCAAGCGCTGCCAGATTTACAAGGGTGCTTTTGGAAAATAATCTGGTTGCCACATTGGAAGAAGCAGCGGGTAGAAGACCGGCATTATATTCTTTTGAGCCATTAATGGAACTTGTCAGAGTATAGTTATAAAATCGTCTATCATACTATGTGTCCTGACCTATACTTGAGTTGACAGAATTTGAAGGTAAGTTGAGACTTGGATTTACAATATGATATCAAAGTGTTTTGGAGGTCTCCCAAGGTTGAGATTTGTTTACAGTATCGGTAATTTTTAGAGTGGTAATTTTTTGCAGATAATAGAGCAGCATATCTGTAATTTAGCTTCATCTGCGATAGGTCTAATCACAAGTTTTCGATCTGCAACGAGACCAATGTTATAGAACAGTAATTGCAAAACTAAGCGGAGCAAATTCAGACTAAGGATACCTCATTTATTAAAATTCACTCCATCACTTTTAAGACTCCAATTTTTTGCCTGTAATTGTTGGAGTTCTCTATAGCCGATGAAAATAATTCCAAGCTCGTCCGCAAGAGCCTTTGTTTCAGGACTCGACCAATAAGCATGGTCTCCAGTCAAAATATACGGACGCCAGACGACTTGTTCGTATTCTTTGGACATAAAAGATGGATGGATTATCAGTTGATGAACGCCAGGTTTTAGATCCCGAAGCCAGTCATCATACACTTTTTTACGGTGCCATGGAAAATACTTTTCCCCCATGATAAGCAAATACATCCAGAAAGTATCCGGGAACACATACCCATTCTTGCGCATTTCTTCCATGTGATAGGGGGAAGGCAACATTGGAAGGTTAAATTTTTTAGAAAGTTTCATTACGCCTTTTGCCAAATCGGGGTGCATATTATAGGTGCCCATATGTGTATCGATATGAGTTGGTCTAAGGCCTTTCTCCAAAGCCCTTATTATTTGTGCCTCGATTTCCATAAGAGCTTCTCTAATGTTCACATTTTTTCCAAACTCCTTCAAACCTCTCCACATATATCCTTCAGAGTTATATAGACTGGGCACTTTGTTAATGGGCAGCAACGGTTTCCAGCGGTAGCTTTCCTTGTGCCCGGTGGTGAGAGTTAAATGTAATCCAAGGTCCAGATCTGGAGTATCTTTCCAGATAGATGCCACTCTTTCAAAATCCGAGCATGGGACCATAACACTTCCGGTCTTAATCATACCTTCTCTCATTGCATCTAATGCGCCATCGGTTTGATCTTTATGTATTGCTAAATCATCGGCATGAACAATTAAAATTATGTCATCTCTTGAATAGCCGAGTTGTTCAGCAAGGGTTTTGTCTTCATTTCCGGTCGGATATGCACCTAAAATAAGACCAGACCATTGACTGAACGGAATTGGCCAGACAACAAAAAAAACGATAATTGTGCTGAAGATTACTAACGTTATCCACAGAATCTTTTTAAGCATGAGTCCATACTCTATAGAAAAATATTCAGAATGTGCCGGTGCTTAGTTTGATACGTTTACAATACCTGCAATATGTGAGGACCCAAAATACTTGGTTTTTATAGATGATATCTGAAATTTAGGCCCAATTGCGATTAGTTGGTATATCAGGTCCTGAAAAGCAGCTTTTTCCGACTCAATCACTTGAAATAGGCTATATTGATTTGCCCTCGCGCAGTATCAAGCGGGCTTTGGTGAGGGCATGAACATCTACCAATGGGTCCCCATCCACAACAAGGACATCGGCCAGTTTACCTTTTTCAAGTGTTCCCAGTTCTCTTTCTATATTGCATGAGCGGGCGCCGTTCCGGGTTGCGGCAACAATGATCTGCAGAGGTGTCATGCCGGCTTCTTGCATCCATTCAATTTCGTGGATTGGCATGCCCAAATCGAAATCTACTTGGCCTGGGCGTGCCCCGGCATAGTCCGTTCCCAATACGACCTCACCTCCGGCCTCCACGAATAGAGCTAAATTTTTTATCGCCATGCTTCCATGACTTATGGGATATATGCGGCTCACACCCTGCCATAGCTCGAGCGTGGGTACCCAGCGGGTACCAGTCTCGACCATGCGTGAAATAAGTTGTTCTGAGAGCTTGTCGACGACCATATGGGCAATTTCATCCACACCGGCATCCAAGGCTCGCTCCAGATCACGTGCACTGGTCACGTGCGCTGTAACAGGTTTACCCCGCTCGTGCGCAGTATCTACGAGCGCAGTGGCCTCCTCCGGCGAGAGCAACGGCCATCCAGACTGACCAAAAGCATAGCCCGATTCCATTGCTGTCTTTATCACATCCGCACCGTCGTCGATGAGTTTGTTTACAGCCTGCCGTGCTTCCTCGGGTGAGGTGACGGTGACTACGCGGCCACCCAAGTAAGCCATGGGATAGCCACCCTCCGCGTTTATAAACCAACCGACGGCGAACAGGCGCGCACACCTGGGATTAGCATTCAATGTGTCGCGGGCTACGAACTTTGCGCGTGTATATGGCCCAAAGGCACCCAGATCGCGCACTGTTGTTACACCGCCCTTTGCCCACGCTTTTAGTGTCCACGCGCTATAGGCAGCGTGAACATGGGCGTTAATAATGCCTGGTAGTATTGTTCCTCCTTGAACATCAATCATATTCGCGTTAGCGGGAATTGATAATTGTGTGCGCGGTCCAGCGGATACAATACGCCCATCCCGGATCACTACTGCTCCATCCGGCACTGCATCGGCTCCGGTTCCGTCGATCAGTATGCCATTGGTCAGCGATAGCGTAGCATCAGCCTCTTGAGCAGAATTGCATCCAATCAACAGACCGGCCGCCGCCGCGCTGGTTAGTTTGAGAAAGTCGCGTCTGGATATGCGCTGCGGGCTGGCTCTATTATCGCGGTTGCTTTTGATACTCATTGGTTGGTCTCTTCAATTGCAGATGAGATAATCGGTAAAAAACCAGCCCTTTGAAAACCTGTGATTTCATAAAATATCACAAGTCTTCCCAAACTTGCGATAAGTAGATGAGATCACCACACTATCAATATTACAGATAGCATAAATGATGGTTGTCAAGTCAAGTAAATATTAACTTCGATTATTGTAAAAATATCTCCGTCCACCGGCATATCATGTCGTTCAAGCGGACCGAATGACGCGGGCAAGACCACATCCGCCAGGGAGTTCCTGGTCAGGGAGACGAACTGTCCCGTCTTTGTCAATGCCGACCTGATCGTGGCCGGGCTGTCGCCATTCACCCCGGAACAAGCGGCAGTCAGGGCGGATCGTCTGATGCTTGAAGAAATCAGGGAATATGTTGGGCGCAGGGAAAGTTTTGCCTTAACCCCGCTGGGTCAGTTTGCAACACGCCGCCCGGGGGAACGGCAGGCATCTTTGAACGGCGCCGGGATGTGCTTGTCGTTGCGAAGGCCCGGTTCGAAAGCTTCAACGGAATCCGTCGCCTGCGCGTCGAATATCAGGCGTTTGACTTCTTCCAGGTACCCTTCGTAGCGTGAAAGATAGAAAGACAAGGGTCGCTGAAAATTGTTGCCCAGGATGCCGTCGATGAACAGTTGGCTGATTTCGCGGTGGCGCTGCAACGTAAACTGGCTGCTGACCATGATATGGCGTTCGTCTTCGGTCAGGGTGCCTAAAAACTGGCGCAGGGCCATGCGCGAGCGCGGCTGGTACATCCAGAAGTAAAGCAGATCCAGCGCGTGGATCATGATGATCTTTTCCAGGTCGCGGGCTTCGGCATTGGCCCGATGCCCTGGATGGGCTGAATAATCGAGAATTTTAAAGGTCTGCACTTCCGGATAAATCAGCTCCAGTTGGGCATAAATGTCAAACAGCTGGGCAAATTTGATCGTATATTCCCGCAGCCTGGCCTGGATGTTTTTATGACGGTCGGCCAACCCTTCGATAATACCGGCCACGACATCCGAGGCGGCTTTGGAGATGATGGCGGCCCATTTTTGCAGAACCAGGTTGACCTCTACAACCCCGGCGGACGACAGCATGGTGCCGATGACCATGTTGAAACCGATGGCGATGGGGATGGACAAAATGCTGCGAAAGAAGTTGCCGTAAACCGCCCCTTTGGGCAGGCCCCGCAGGATATTGTGGCTGGATAGATAAATGCCGTTGGCCAGAGCCATAAAGGTGTAGAGCAGCACCGGCTGACTTCCGGTTGTGATCCCGAAAACCCGGTCGAGGATGAGGGTTTTGACAATGTAATCCAGCAGGGGCACCGAAAACCCGGTAAACAGCAGCGAGTCGGTGATGCGCGTCCAGCTGATGTGATCGTTCCAATTGAGCAGGGGTGACCGCTTGAAGCCGCCGCCGCCCAGAACCGACTGCATGATGTTGCGCAGCCCGGTGATGCCGAACCAGATAAAAGCCCCGAAATATGCCAGCAACCACCAGTCTTTGGTCAGGGCGAAGGTGAAGAAGGCCGGAATAAACCCGATGATCACCTTGAGCGCGTTCTGCAGATGGGAGTTCAGGTAGCGCCAGCGGAATCGGCTGGGCCGTGCAGTTGCTTCGGGCGGATGCAGCCGTAGATCGTTGTCGATTTTTTTCTGAACGCCCCCAAGGGTAACGATGTTTCCCGGATTTGCCATCCGGGTGGCTGTGGGATCCACCTCCCAGCCTTCCCGGCAGGTCAATCCCAGCCAGCCGTTGGTCGACAGCATGGCCGTCAGCCAGTACTTCATCTGACCGCCGGGCATGTTGCGTTTTTTGGGGATGAATTTCATTGTTTTATAGGCGGTCATCTGGATGGGAATGATTTCGCGCGCATCCTGCTGCCGATCCCGCTCAATAAACCGGCGGGCCCGCTTGGGCAGGGTTTCTCTGATGGCCAGTCCCATGCCGTGGACCTGGGGGGAGCGCCCGGTGGAATCACTGCCGATGCGCGCCTTGAGAGATCTTCCGCTGTAAAAGGATTTGAGGGTATCGATGTCGTGCAGAATTGCGGTGAGCTTATCGACCTGGGCTCGCCTTTTGCCGGCAGGGTCATGGTTAAGCCGGCCAATGATCTCGCTGATGACCTGTTTGAGATGAATCGCGCTGCCCTCGTTGATGGCCTGCATCAGTCGGCTGATATCGGCAACGTGCGCCGTCTTGCCGGCGGCATAATCCTTGAGATTGAAAATCTCCAGACGCGTAATCATGCCCTGGCAGTCATAGATCAGTTCCAGCACCTCCTCGACCTTCAGGTTGGTCAGGTTCAGAGTCAGCCGATACCCCGAGTGCAGCTTTGCCAGCCGGCTAACCAGCTCAAAGGGGCTCAGCCGCAGAATCTCCGGAAGGTCCGGACCGCGGGCCGGAATGTCCGGGTTGGCGATATCCGGATTGCTTTCCGGCTCCAAATATTCGTCCACCATTGATTCCAGGTCCAACCCATTGGTCTGCTGGATCCACTGTGTGATTTCCTGGCGCCGTCCGGTATCCGCCCCAGTGTTATACTCACTGCGCAGCAGGGCCACCTGATTCTGGAGCGCATTGATCAGCTTGGTATGGATAAATTTGGACAGGTGCAGTTTGGATTTCTGACCGATGCCGACAAAGGCCAGAAAATCGTCGGGTTTGATCGGCGCGAGATCGACCCCCAGCTTGTGGTTGAGTGCGCGTCGATGCACCTTGTTGAATTTACTCAGCAAATCCATGACATACTGCTGCTGGTAAAGGGAAGCATGGCGTCCGGCTTCCATGAGCTTAATCACAGGTGGTTCGGCCAGAAAACACAAAAAGGACTGGACATCGCTAAAGCCACGGGGGACCCAGATCAGCTGGGCATACTTGTTGATATAGCGGCTGGAGAATTCGATTCCGATCCGAATGTCGATGTCCAATATGCGCGCTGCTTCCAGCAACTCCGCGGCAAAGCGCGGTTCGATGTAGTTGTAATGGATCACGCGCAGCCGTCTGATCCCTTTGATCCAGGCATCCATTATCAGGTGGGTCGAAGATTTACGCCCTTTCGTGTTGGCATCATGAACATGGTCGTCAAAGGCGATCTGATTCCACTCCTCGGGCATTTCCAACAGGTGGTAATGGCGAAGCTGTTGACGCACAATGCGCGGTTTGCCCGAAGCCGTCCGGCGAAATTCGTGTGCCAGCTCCAGCTGTTTGCGGTAATTACCGTGGGCCCGCACCAGGTCCTTCATAATCTCCAGCAGCACCCGGGCGGTGTTTTTAGCCAGGGGACCCTCGGCGGTGTCGATTACTTCATGGCGCAGCGAGTGCAGTGCGTTAATGCGGTCATCTACCCCGCCGACCTCGAGAGAACTGAGCAACTGGGCCACGGCGTAGGCTGTGCGCAACCCCTTGGTTTCAGTCATCTCCTTGATCCCATGCGGATGCAGGTAGGGAAAATAGACCTTGCGGGTAAAGCGCCCCCTGCGGTCGGTGCTCAGCGCATCGTTGACGATCCGAATCAGTGCATGATCCCGTTTGTCGAACAGCAATTTGGTGAGTTTGTCGCCCATGGCATCTAGTCATTCAAAATAATCATCAGCTCAGGATTTGTGGAAGTTTCCGACCGCCCGACGTTTCCGTGGCGTTTTTACCCGGTGGGATGCACTTTCCCGCTCTGAAAGAGTTTTATTAAATGATAGCATAATTCAAACCTAAAGGCCAATACCCCCTCAGAGCAGGATCATGCATTTTTGCGGGTTTAGAGACAGGTAGAACGGCCTTCGCGGATATAGCTGGATGTGCAAAATCTGTCTAAGATTATTTTTTCCGATACCGATGAGATGCGCCTGGTTTTTCCGATTCATGCGCAAGGGTGAATATTTCATGCAAATATATACCCCACACACAGTAGGCGATCATAAGGGGGTAATAGGACCAGACCAGTGACATCACTGAAGAGAAGATCGGCAGGGTCAGGCTTTGATTTGAAAGAATAAAAAGAATAAAAAGAAAAGGAGCGAGCCTGGTATAACGGGTATTTTTTATGATGTAGTAGCTTGGAACGATCAGCAGTAAATACATATAATCTTTCATGCGCGGATGGATCAGGGCGTAAAGCAGACAAATCAGATAAACTTCTAATATTTCCCTGTTGGGCACCTTGCTGCGCTTTAATTGAATCGCGGCCCGGTAAGTCAGATAAATGATCCCCGCGGTGGTCAGACCGATAATAAACAACTGAAAACCGTTGGGCATGGCAACCCCGGTAAGTTCCCCCAGGGCTTTGGACAGATCACCAAAGAACTTCAGGGTTGAAGGCACCACCTTGCCGGATTCACCCACCACCGCCAGAGCATTTCTTATAAATCCTGTAAAATAATCAGGTAAGATCACATACTGGATCAGCAGATAGGCCAGAAAGGCACCGGCAGATCCAACAAAAAGCTTGTATTTATTTTTATCATCGGAAAGCAGCACCAGGATGATGAAAAATGTCGGGGTCATCTTAAAGCTGGCGGCAAAAAGGACAAAGACGCAAAAAGGCACCAGCCGTTTTTTTATATAAAAGCTGAATGCCAGCCACAGCAGGGCCTGTTCGACCAGATTGATGTTACCGGCAATCATATCGATAAATACGGCGCTGTTAAAGACCAGCAGGCAGAAGATGTAAAAAAAAGAGTCGGCATCTTCCTTGAGAAACGCGTGCTTCCAGAAATAGACCAGCCCGATGAGCAATATGCATTTTACAATAAGAAAGATGTGGGCAGCGGTCTTGTAATCCGTCAAAGAAAAGAGCTGATAAAAAAACAGTGTTGCCGGAGGATAGGTATATAAAAAATGGGTGCGAACATTGGGAGGCAAGTTTTCCGCGTCATAGGGATTTGATCCGGAGCCGAAGATTTTACCGGCTTCACGATGGGTTTGAAAATCCCACAGGTATTTATCGTAATTGGCTGATATATGCAGTACCAGGGTCAGTAAATATAAAAGTAATAGAATGATAATGACCGGCCCGAAAAATTTTCTGACCATTAGTATTCCTTTTCCTTCTTAGCATTCCGCATAATAAAAGCGCATTTAAGGACCTGCATTTTCGATAAAAATAAACTTTGAATTGCTGGAATATGGCAAATGTTGCGGGGTGTGTCAAGGCACAGCGATCGACCCTGCCGAAGGTTTCCAATTAATTCTTTTTATCCCCATATTCGAGGCTGGAGGCCGCTTCCATAATTGAAAACATCGTCCGAATGCAAAATCCAACTTGACATCCATAAACACACCCGGTAGAGTGGCAACTGGTCATACCACCTGCCGAAGAAGGAGGGGCGCATGCAGGAACTTCTCACACCCATCCGTGCCGAAAGCCTCACGGACGTATTCATCCGACGCTTTGAGGATCTCATCCTTTCCGGAAAATTTCCCATCGGACAAAAGCTTCCGTCCGAGCGTGAACTTGCCCTGCAGCTGGGCGTCAGTCGACCTGTTGTCCACGAAGGTTTAGTGGATCTGGCGGCCAAAGGCCTGGTTTCCATGATCCCCAGGGTCGGCACCATGGTCAATGATTACCGCAGGCAAGGTTCGCTGTCGATTTTGACTTCCCTGGTGAATTACCACCAGGGTAACCTGGAACCGGGGCTGCTGGTCAGTCTCCTGGAAATGCGCCGGCTTTTTGAAGTTGAAACCGCCCGCCTTGCAGCCCTGAATCGCAACAAGGAACAGCTCGATTTTCTTTACACACTGCTTCAAAAAGAAGACACGCTCAATTATCAGGATGTTGAAGCGATCAGTGAACTGGATTTTGATTTTCACCATCTCATTGCGCTGGCTTCCGGTAACCACATCTATCCACTGCTGCTCAATTCTTTCAAGCACTGCTATGCCAATCTTGCCGGCCAGTTTTTTTCGGATCCGACCGTTGTGCCGCATGTGTTTGATTTTCACACAAAAATGGTAAAGGCCATTAAAGATAAAAACGAGAAATCAGCAACCAGGATTATGAGGCGCATGTTAGATCACGGTGCAAGGCGCCTGGAAAAAATCTGATAGCTCATAGCTGGCAGCTGATAGTCAAAGGATGAAATCATTTTTACTATGAGCTATCAGCTACATGCTATGAGCTATTTGGGGCAATGTGCCCTATACTTTCAAAAATGGAGGACCCAAATGACCACCGCCACGCTTCCCAGATATGAACATCCTATCAAAGAGCCAAAAGGATTATCTCCCCGGATTCAATGGTTACGGGATTACTATTTTCAGGGGGCCGAACGTGCCTGGAGCAACGAGTTTGCCTCCTGGACTACTGGGACATCCTGGGATGTCCAATTCAACGAGACGAACTTTTACATCGTACCCGAAACCTATGCCCTGCTTCAGACCCTGCGGGGATCCTATCGCCAGGCAGCCCGCAGAATTGATGTTCACCCGGACTTTTGGTCCTGGAGCATTGTCGAACGGCGGGCCTGGTTCGTAAGGGAAGTCATGGTCGCGCACATGCCGAAAGAAATTTTACCCGGCGACCTGATTGCCGGCGGGCGCTTTAATCTCCAGACTTCCCTGTGTTTGGACCATAAGGAGCAGAAAGAATATGATGAAGCCGTGCTCGGCAAAAACGGTGCCAGGGCAAAAATGAAATGGTTTCACGACCATGGTTACGGCAATGCCGGTGCTACCAGCGGTCATTTGATTCCCGACCATGAGCGGGCCTTGAAAATCGGCTGGAAGGGCATTTATGCCGATCTGGAAGAAAAATATGAGGCGCTGAGCGACAGGGATCAAAAAGGACCTGCCGGCGAGCAGCTGAAAGCGATGATGACATCTGCAACCATGGCGCGTGACCTGGCCGTAAAATACAAGGGCCTCTGTATGGACCTGGCAGCTTCTCAAACCGATCCCCACCGTCGGCAGGAGCTTTTGCAGATGGCGAAAAATCTGGAACGGGTTCCCTGGGAGCCGGCCAGAACTTTCTGGGAAGCCCTACAGGCATTGTGGATAAATCATATGCTGATCATGAGTGACGAAAATTATCCCGGACCCGGGACTTCCTTCGGCCGAATTGATCAATATCTATTGCCGCCCTGGGAATATTCTCTGGCCCATGGCATGGATCGGGAATTCGGCAAAGAAATTCTGAAATGCTTCTGGGTGCATTGCAATACGGTCTATGACGCCATGATCCGCAACGGCAATCAGGGGATCACATCGGGTTTCGGTCAGTTGATCACCCTTTCGGGCATGGGGGCCAACAAGGAAGACCTGACCAATGATCTGACCTATGCCTTGCTCGAAGTGATCGATGAGATGAGCCCGATTCTGGAGCCCAAGCCCAATGTGAGGCTGCACCGGAACTCTCCCGACCAATTG
>Ga0075308_1000283_pt1 | contig 12146 bp, 9 predicted proteins | sample Joice_ThreeSqA_D_3_FD_120062 | JGI IMG/M metagenome (GOLD analysis project Ga0075308, IMG submission 120062) | Natural and restored wetland microbial communities from the San Francisco Bay, California, USA, that impact long-term carbon... | ecosystem: Environmental > Terrestrial > Soil > Wetlands... | reverse complement strand
GTGTTACTGTAATTGTTCTTGTTATCTCATCGCCTGTTACTGTTATTGTTCCTACTCTTTGGCTTGTTGTTGTGTTCTCTGGATAAGTAGCGGTAAGTGTATCGTTATTATTGCCACTTGTTGGACTAACTGTTAACCAGTCTACATCATCACTAACTGTCCAGTTTGTATTTGACTCCACTGTAAATGTAGTACTTCCTGAATCATTTGGTACTGATTGATTTAATGGTGTCACTGTTAATGTTGCTGATCCTGCTGACTGTGTTACTATAACCGTTCTCGTTATCTCACCACCTGCTACTGTTATTGTTCCTACTCTTTGACTTTTTGTTGTGTTTTCTGGATAAGTAGCGGTAAGTGTATCGTTATTATTCCCACTTGTCGGGCTAACCGTTAACCATTCTGCATCATCACTAACTGTCCAGTTTGTATTTGACTCTACTGTAAACACTGTACTCCCTGAGTCATTTGGTACAGATCGGGCTGATGGTGTTACTGCTAATATTGCTGATCCTTCTGCCTGTGTTACTGTAACTGTTCTTGTTATCCCTCCACCTGCTACTGTTATTGTTCCTACTCTTTGACTTGTTGTTGTGTTCTCTGTATAACCAGCAGTAAGTGTATCTTTATTATTTCCACTTGTCGGACTAACTGTTAACCAGGCTGCATCATCATTTACTGTCCAGTTTGTATTTGACTCTACGATAAATGTTGTACTTCCTGATGCATTTGTTACTGATTGGTTTGATGGTGTCACTGTTAATGTTGATCCTGCTGTCTGTCTTACTGTAACTGTTCTTGTTATATCGCCACCTATTACGGTTATTGTTCCTACTCTTTGACTTGTTGTTGTGTTCTCTGTATAACCAGCAGTAAGTGTATCTTTATTATTTCCGCTTGTCGGACTAACTGTTAACCATTCTGCATCATCACTAACTGTCCAGTTTGTATTTGACTCTACTGTAAATACTGTACTTCCAGATGCATTTGTTACTGATTGGTTTGATGGTGTTACTGTTAATGTTGCTGATCCTTCTGTCTGTGTTACTGTAACTGTTCTTGTTATACCGCCACCTGTTACAGTTATTGTTCCTACTCTTTGATTTGTTGTTGCGTTTTCTGTATATGTAGCAGTAAGTACATCGTTATTTGTTGCAAATTCAGGAATCACGGTCAGCCATTCTGCATTATCACTTACCATCCAGGTTACATTCGATGTTACATCAAATGTTGTGCTTCCGGCTGTATTTTCGATTGTTCTATTTTGTGGTTTGAGTGTTAAGTTTAAATTAGCATCTCTTTTTACCTGGGTTATTGTAATTGTTCTGGTTATTCCTCCGCCACTTACTTCTATATTCCCATCTCTTGAATCACGTGATCTGTTTCTTTCAAATGTTGCAATTAGTGTATCGTTTCCAGATCCACTTGTGGGAGTTACAGTCAGCCAATCTGCATCATCATTAACTGTCCAATTTATATCAGACGTTACAATAAATATTGTCTGGCCAGCGTCGTCCTGCACTATCTGAAGTGATGGGTTGACTATTAATGTTTGTGCAATTAAATCAATATTAAAAAACAAAAACAAAGAAATAATCATTTCCGGAAGTAAATATTTTTTCATTTTCTTAACAACCTTCATGCAGGTACTATTAAAAATCATTTATCATTAAAAATGTATCTATTTTATTTCTAAGGTCTTCCAGGAGGTTCAGCTATAGGTTTTGGTTCTGGATCAGGTCTTAATAAATTTATAGCAGTAACCACAAGAGTAATTGCTACAGTTCCCAAAGCAATCCATTTCCACAATGGAAGTGATGAGGATTTTATCACCAATTTTTCAGAATTAGATATTATCCCATTTAATATAGGACTGTAAACAGTGATTTCATATTCATCATCAATTAGCAAATCATTCGCAGAAAATTTTGCCAACAACAGCGTATCACTAATAAAAGTTGTTGCTCTCCCTTTTCCATTAATCATTACCTGAGAACCATTCACAAAGTTTGAACCATTCACTGTCATCGTAAATCCATCAGTATTCTGTTCTTCGGAACTAGGTGAAATAAAGTTGATTTCAGGAATTAAAGTGTACGTTATATTATCAATATATTTTTGCAATGGTGGTGGGTCCCTATCAGGTTGTATTTTATAGTTAGGAACCATTATAAGAAGGTTTCTTACAGCATTGTTTGCTTCTTTTTTTAACTGCATTGCTATATAAATTAAACTCAAAATTCTGTATGCTTTCCCTTTTTCAATTTCGGAAAGATTCGGCTTCATCAAGCATTTTTTAATTAATTCAATAGATTCGTTCCATTTCCCTAACTCATATTTTTCTTCGGCACTCATTAACTGTTGAGAACATTGATCCATTATTTGCGCATATATTGAACTAGTCTTTAACGAGCATATTTCGAGGTTTGTTAAAGGTTCAAGCATTGATAATAAGAATGCTAATGAGAAAATAACTTTAAATTCTTTCATTGTTTTCTCAATTTACTGCCCTGTATTAAGTGAGTTTAGACTATAAATTCCGACCTAACAAAAATTCAAAAATCATTCCCCATTAAAAATAACTGAAAATATAGATTTGATTATTATTTCTCACTTTTTTATTGGAACTGCGTAACTTTGTTGTTTCAGAATAAGAGGATAATCCCAACATTGGATAAGAATAAAAATTTTACAAATAATTACTAGTCCCTTTGCTTATTAAGACTTCTTCAAATAATTCAATTTGATAATATAAATTTAGGATTGAATAAAAGAATGTTTATTTCAATGGCATATTACTTGCGATATTTATAAAATAAGTGAAATAAATTTATGTTTTAACCCGAACAATGTGCAGCAGAACAAAAGGGCTTTATTGAATATATCGACTTAATCAATTTTTAGCTATCTACATAGTGTCTTTATGAGAAGGTTTCCTAATAAAGGGATATAAAAAGTGAATCATACATACTATCTGCGGCTAACCTTTACTGTTAATAATTTTATCAAGAAAAAGATTTTTCTGTTAATAGTAATTATGACCCTGTGTTGGGCTGGGCGAATTTCTGCCCAAAGCAATACTATTAAAATAATGCCATTGGGAGATTCTATTACTGAAGGTGTTGGTGACTCCTTTGAATCTGGTTATAGGTCAAAATTATTTGATTTGCTGGAATCAGCAGGATATAATTTTGATTTTGTCGGAACTCAAAGTTCTGGTGTATCACATACTTTAAATCCGGACTTTGACGCGGACCATGAAGGTCACCCCGGGTGGTTTGCAGGTCCTCCTTCCCCAGATATTTATGGTGATCATAATATTGCCGATAGTTTGCAGAGATACTTAAACTTAAATACACCTGATATAATATTATTACATATTGGAACTAATGATATGAGTGAAGTTACAACTGAATACGGCAAAACAGTTCAAGAAATTGCCAATGAAATTATAAATATTCTTGATACTATTTATTTTTTTAATAATAGTATAACTACGATTGTTTCTAAGATTATCGACAGAAATGATAATGAAAATAACCACACAAGAACAATGAACTTTAACGATACACTGAAAATTAAAATTGATTCTTTATTAGGCACAAGGAACCAAAATATAATTATTGCAGATATGTATAATGCTTTAGGACTTTATTTTGGTACTCCGGTTAACTCAAATCCCAATTTTACATATTGGACAGGTAGTCGCCCGGACCCAGATGCAAATTTAAATGATGTACATCCTAATATTATTGGTTATGGGGTGATGGCAAATATATGGTTCAAATCTCTAAGAACTGTTTTGTCACTGCTTGTGGATGTTAAAGTATTTTTAGAGGGGCCCTATGATAATGCGGCTCATAATATGAACATTGCACTTAATAAAGGAGGATATTTACCATTTAAGGATCCTTATTCACAGGGTGAAACCGTAGATAGTATTCCCTCAAGTGATATTGTAGATTGGGTTTTAGTTGAACTGAGAGATAAAACTAATGCTAGTACAGTAATTGCTTCCAGAGCTGGATTTATTAAAAATAATGGTGAAATAGTTGATATCAACGGAAGCCGTAAATTAAATTTCAACGGAATTCCTTTTGATGATTACTATATTGTAGTTAAACATAGAAATCACCTTGCTGTTATGAGTAATAGTCCGGTTACACCGAGTGATAATACTCTCACATATAATTTCACCACGGGTAGTGGCCGGTTTGCCGGGGGCGGCATTGGAGCAATAGAAATCGAAAGAGGAGTCTGGGGAATGATGGCAGGAAACAGTGATGGTAATAATTCAATATCATTTACTGATTTCAATGCAGTTTCGAATAATTTATTTCAAATTGGATATAAGCTCGGAGATCATAATATGAATGGCTCGGTTTCAGTAACTGACTATAATCCAGTTTCAAATAATTTATTTAATATTTCACAAGTTCCATAATTGAATATTACGATGGATATTAAATGATAAAGAAAATACAACTTTTTATAATAATTCTATTTATAGGTTGCTTTAACAACTCATTTGCTCAGTACCAGATGATCCTGACAAATGATATTCAAACAAGCCCAACAGAATACGAATTTGATGTTTTTGTAAAGAGCACATCAGGAACGATAGATTTAACATCATACCAGTTAGTATTTAAGTTTAATAATGGAATAGTAAATGGAGGGAATTTGTCATTTAGCTATCTTTCAGGGAGTTCAGATTTATCCAATCCACCTAATGTGGGGGTTGGAATTACTGATGATGGGGCGTCACAGAATCTTACTACAGCTAGTAATCCGGGACATGATAATGTTTCAACTTCAGATGTTAAAATTGGTAGATTTAAACTCACAAATACTGTCCCATTTTCTATTCAGATGACAAATGTAGCTTGGGACTTTGCCGGTGGGAATGCAACTGAAGTAAACATAAGTAATAACAATGCTACTGATGTAAGTAATCACGTTCGTGATTTATATACTTACATAGGGAAAGATGTTAAACCTAACAAATTTGAACTTTATCAGAACTACCCGAATCCTTTTAATCCTGTTACTAATATCAAATATTCTTTACCCGTTGCATCGAGAGTAAAGATTGATATTTTTAACATACTTGGCGAGAAAGTTAAAAACTTGATTGAGCAGGATATGTCAGCAGGCTTTCACATTGTTATGTTTAATGCTGAAAACTTAACAAGCGGGACCTATATATATAGGCTTCAAACTGAAAGCTTTATACAAATAAAGAAAATGCTTCTACTTAAATAATTCAAAATTAATAAAATTGTCTAAAATGTCACTGAAAAGTTACGTTTTTGCTTAAAATTGTGGGCCCAGATGGACTTGAACCACCGACCCGCTGATTATGAGTCAGCTGCTCTAACCAACTGAGCTATGGGCCCTGAAAAAATGATTTCAAAAATAATATTTATGTTTTGCTAAAGCAACCTTCAAAAAATCAATTCAGATTTTGTTGAGCAAGTTCTTTCAATATTCCTTTCAATAAAGAATAAAACTTTCCTACAGTTTCAATATTTACTCTTTCATCAGGCGAATGAGCACCCATAATTGTAGGTCCGAATGAAATCATATCCATTCCGGGATTTTTTCCCTCAAGTATTCCACACTCAAGTCCAGCGTGAATCGCTTTAATTTCAGGTTCTTTATTAAACAGATTCTTAAATACATTCTTAGATGCTTTAAGAACTTCTGAATCCATATTCGGTTTCCAACCTGGGTAGCCATCAGTCTTTTCAATCTCAGCCCCTGCAAGAGAAAAGATTGAACGTACATTTTGAGCAATATATTTCTTTGCACTTTCTATTGAGCTTCGCTGACTTGTACCTATTATTACTTTATCGTTTTCTGTTTTAATGCTAGCAAGATTAGTAGATGTCTCAACAAGATCAGGAATATCCTGACTTATCATAATAATACCGTGGGGCAAAGCAAATAAAGTATTAATTAGTTTATCAGAAAATTTTCTAGTAAATACTTTTGAGAAAGCCTGATCTATCTTGCTCAAATTTATTTTTATTCCTCCGTCTGAAGTCTTAAACTCATTTGTCAGAATTTTTTCAACATCTCTTACAATTTTTTCGATATCCTTTACATCGGAATCCTTTATGAAGATAATTGCCTCAGCTTCTCTTGGAATTGCATTTCTTAAACTGCCGCCATCAATTTTGGCAATCCGGTAATCAAATTTACTAATGTGCGCTAATGCCCTAGTAAGAACTTTAATTCCATTCGCCCTGCTTCGGTTTATATCCAAACCAGAGTGTCCACCTTTCAAACCTGTAGCCATTAATTCGAAGGCTTTAAAACCTGTTGGTGCATTTTCAAATTGAATATTAAAAGCTCCAAGTGTGTCAACTCCGCCCGCACATCCTACATAAAAAGCACCATCCTCTTCAGAATCCAAGTTGAGAAGAATTTTCCCTGATATTAATCCCGGTTCCACTTTTGTCGCACCGGTTAAACCGGTTTCTTCATCAATAGTTAATAATATTTCAAGTGGTCCGTGCACAACATCTTTATCGGTTATAATAGAAAGTGCGGCAGCTACACCGATTCCATTATCACTCCCAAGTGTTGTTCCTTTTGCTTTTATCCATCCATCATCTTTTACCATAGTTATAGGATCATCGTCAAAATCGTGTTTGGTTTCTTTATTCTTTTCACAAACCATATCAACATGTCCTTGCAGAATTACCATTGCAGAATTCTCATATCCTTTTGTTGCAGGAACAGTAGCAACAATATTTCCAACAGCATCTTCTTTAAATGATATATTTAATTCTTTAAACAAATTTCGCATATGAGCCAGTATTTTTTCTTCTTTTTTACTTGGCCTGGGGACCTGAGTAATCTCATAAAATCTTTGCCATAGAACAGACGGCTCTAATCCTTTAATTACTTCTGCTGACATAAAAACTCCTTGAGTAATAAACAAAAATTATATTATTTAAATATAAAGAATTTAGAAGTTGAATTGAACCGAAAAATCAGTGGGGATTTTAATAAATAATTTATTGTTTAATTATCAGTTATAGCTTCACTTTGTTTAGCGGCAATCCTTGCATTTTTTCTTTGCATATCTGTTAAATATTTTTTCCTGACCCTGATATTCCCAGGAGTTATTTCGACATATTCGTCATCTGTTATCCATTCGATAGCCTGTTCAAGCGTGTGAATGGTCGGCGGTTCAAGCCTGATTGCTTCATCAGCTCCCGAAGAACGCATATTTGTTAATTGTTTAGTCTTTGTAACATTAACATGCATATCGTTATTACGTGAATTTTCGCCAACAACCATTCCTTCATAAACTTTTGTACCCGGCTCAATAAAAAATACCGACCTTTCCTGCAACTTATACATAGCATAAGCTGATGCAGTGCCTGCTTCCATTGCAACAAGTGCTCCTCTCTGCCTGTGCGTAATATCTCCTTTGTAAGGTTCATAACCATTAAAGTTATGATGCAAAATTCCGTTGCCTTTTGTATCAGTCATAAACTCCGACCGATAACCAATTAATCCTCGTGCAGGAACTACAAATTCAAGTCTTGTATTGTCCTTGTATGTCAACATATTTTTCATTTCACCTTTTCTCTTACCAAGCTTTTCAATCACGGTACCAACAAATTCTTCCGGTACATCTATAATTACATGTTCAATTGGTTCGGAGAGAACATCATCTATTTTTTTAAAGATTACTTCAGGCCTGCTTACCTGTAATTCATAACTTTCTCTTCTCATATTTTCAATCAGTATTGCAAGATGTAATTCCCCTCTTCCGCTAACCTTAAATATATCTGGTGAATCTGTCATTTCAACACGAAGACTAACATTTGATTTCAATTCTTTCGAAAGTCTTTCACTTAAATTTCTTGTAGTAACATATTTCCCTTCCAGTCCTGCAAAAGGAGAATTGTTGACCATAAAGTTCATTGTAATTGTCGGTTCATCTATTGCAACAAATGGAAGAGCTTCAGGTTTTTCAGGACTTGCAAATGTATCCCCAATATCAACATCCTCAAAGCCCGCGATTGCTCCAATATCACCTGCACTTAATTCTTTAACATCAACTCTCTTAATGTTTTCGAAGGAATACATCTTGGTAACTTTTGAATTGACTCTCCTTCCATCTCGTGTAATAAGGGTTATATTTTCACCTGTTTTAATTACACCACTATGAATTCTCCCGATTCCAATTCTTCCAAGATAATCATTATAATCAATTGCAGAGATTAGCATTTGAAAAGGAGAATCTAAAACCTCTTTCGGAACAGGAACATGATTAATAATATTATCGAGAAGCGGAATTAATGATGTGCTCTCATCGTTAAGATCCGATTTGGCAATTCCCTGTTTTGCAATTGCATAAACAAAAGGAAAATCAAGCTGTTCTTCAGATGCGCCGAGGGAAACAAAAAGATCGAAAACTTCATTTAATACTTCATTCGGACGAGCATCTTTTCTGTCAATTTTATTAATAACGACTATTGGCTTTAATCCTAAATCGAGAGATTTTTTCAAAACAAATTTTGTTTGTGGAAGTGGTCCTTCCGCAGCATCAACTAAAAGAAGAACACCATCAACCATCTTTAAAGTTCTTTCTACTTCCCCACCAAAATCAGCATGACCCGTAGTATCAATTATATTAATTTTTATTTCTTTATATGTAATACTCAGGTTTTTTGCGAGAATTGTAATTCCTCTTTCTCTTTCGAGCGCATTTGAATCCATTACTCTTTTTTCAACCTGCTGATTCAGACGAAAGGCCCCGGTTTGTTTTAGTAGATGATCGACTAATGTCGTTTTGCCGTGATCGACGTGCGCAATTATTGCAATGTTTCTGATTTGTTCTAATTTAAATTTCACTTGTGCTTTCTTTTTTAAAGACGAAGTTTAAATATAACAACATGTGTGTTATTCTTACAAAGTAATTCGAAGGGACTATTTAAGAAATTATCTGTGTATTGAGAGCAATTTCCTCAAGAACTGAAGAAACTTTAAGGCAATCCTTGATTGAACCGTTAAAAACTATTGCTTTTCCTTTTACATGAACTTCAAAAGCATAAGAACGAGCCTGGTCAAAATTGCATTTAATTGCTTTTATCAACTGAACAATAACTTCTTCAAATGTATGCCAGTCATCATTGTAAAGAACCACGCGGTTTTCGGTTCCTGTTGATACTTTTTCCTCTTCTATAATTTCTATAACAGGATTTTGTTCAGTCAATTCTTGCATAAGGATTAAATTAAAAAATAAAATCCTAAATAAAAATAAGATATGTACTGAAAACAGGTGACTTTGAGCCGGTTTGATTTTACTGCAGTTATTCATATATTTTTTGAAAATAAATGCAGATTTAATTGGAGGCCCGATGAATATAGTAGTTTGTGTTAGTCACGTTCCGGACACTGCTACAAAGGTAAAAATTGGTGATGATAATAAAACCATCAACCAGGCTGGAGTAACATATATTATTAATCCTTATGATGAATTTGCTGTTGAAGAAGCTTTAAAGTGGAAAGAAAAAGCTGGGGAAGATAGTAAAATTACTGTTATAAGTGTTGGCAGTGACAATAGTAAAGAAACGATCAGAAAAGCTCTTGCAATGGGAGTCGATGACGGTATTCTTTTAAAAGATGATAATCCAAGAGATTCAATGGGCATTGCAAAAGCACTTTCAGAAGAGATAAAATCTCATAAGTTTGATGTTGTTTTTTGTGGGAAACAATCGGTTGATTATGATGCCGGAGCAGTTCCTCAAATACTGGCTGAGCTTATCGGTTATTCATGTGCTACTGTGGTTGTTGATTTAAAATTAAATGGAAACAAAGTGATTGCAGAAAGAGAAGTAGAAGGTGGAAGAGAAGTAGTTGAATTAGAACTTCCTGCAGTTATAGGTGCTCAGAAAGGTCTAAATGAACCTCGCTATGCTTCACTAAAAGGAATAATGTCAGCAAAGAAAAAAACAATTGAAGAGAAACCTGCTGCACAAGCAGATAACTTTACTGAAATAATTAAGATGCAAACACCGGCGGCAAAACAGCCCGGAAGAATTTTAGGAACAGATGCTTCTGCAGTACCTGAGCTTGTCAGGTTATTAAGAGAAGAAGCAAAGGTTATATAGATATGGCAAAAAATATATTGGCAATTCTTGAACAAAGAGAAGGCAAATTAAAGAAGCCTTCTTTCGAAACTGCTTCTACAGCTGTTAGATTAGCTTCAGAACTAAATCTTGAAATTGAAGCTATTGCAGTTGGAAATGAAATTACAAATCTTGTCGAAATTGGAGATTACGGTATAAAAAAGATCACGCATCTAAAAAGTGATAAGCTTGGGAATTATTCCTCTTCGGGTTACTCAGAAGTTTTAGCAAACTTTGCTAAAGAAATTGATGCCGAATACCTTCTTATTGCAAATACAGCTTTAGGAAAAGATCTTGCACCCTATATTGCTGCCAAGCTAAATGCAGGATTAATAATGGATGCAATCAATACTGATAGTTCACCGGGAGAAATAATTGCAACCCGCCCTGTTTATGCCGGTAAAGCTTTAGTTGATGTAAAGTTTATGACTGATAAAAAAGTATTGACAATTCGTCCAAACGTTTTTAAGGCTGTAACTAAAGATAAGAATGAACCTGAGATAATTGTTAAAGAAATCGAGCCTACAAATTTAAAATCAAAAGTAATTGATTTTAAGAAATCCGAAAGCAAACTCGATGTGGCTGAAGCTGATATAATTGTATCAGGTGGAAGAGGACTAAAATCTCCTGAGAATTTCAAACTTATCGAGGATTTGGCAGAAGTATTGGGTGCTGCTGTGGGAGCATCAAGAGCAGTCGTTGATGCCGGTTGGAGACCTCATAGGGAGCAAGTTGGGCAAACTGGCAAGACAGTATCCCCCAGTTTGTATATTGCATGCGGAATATCAGGTGCAATCCAGCATCTTGCAGGAATGTCATCTGCAAAGTATATTGTAGCTATTAATAAAGATAAAGATGCACCTATTTTTAATGTTGCAGATTATGGTATTGCCGGAGATGTATTCGAGGTACTTCCTGTTTTAACTGAAGAAATAAAAAAGATTAAATAATAAGGAGTTAGGAGATTTTCTTTGCAAAAAATTCAATGTGAAATTTTAGGTTTATCATCGAGCCCGTCAACCGGAGGAGCGTATGCAATTTTACTCAAAGAAGTAAATGGAAACAGGAGACTTCCAATTATTATAGGTGCTTTTGAAGCTCAGGCTATCGCATTGGAAATTGAAGGAATAAAACCTCCTAGACCACTGACCCATGATCTCCTAAAGCAAATTACGGACAATCTGGGAGCAAATATAATTGAGGTAGTAATAGACGATTTAAGGGAAAATACTTTTTATGCTAAAATTATATTTGAAGTTTCAGCTCTTACAAATGAAATAGATGCAAGACCAAGTGATGCCATAGCTCTTGCAGTAAGGGCGCAGGCACCTATTTATGTTGCAGAATCAGTTATGGAAGTTGCAGCTTTTGTTCCTTCTGAAGAAGGAGAAACTGAAGATGATGAGAAGGAAGAAAAAGATGAAAAGATTCCTCATACTAAAGAAGCCAAGCTTGCTGTTCTTCAAAACAAATTAAGAGAAGCTATTGATGCGGAAGAGTACGAAAGAGCTGCAAAAATAAGAGACGATATACAAAGATTGACCAGCAATAATTAGAATTAATTAAAGACACTCTTCCCTATTTCACATTCCATACATTTTGTCTTGGAACAATAGGTTCTGAAAAGTTCAATCATTCCCTGGTATAAAATACTTCGTTTGTGAGCATTATTTAGAAGCAAAGTAGAGGATACCTCCTGCACTAAGTTATTGTCACAGTTCTGATAATAGTTTATATAAAGATTCAGGACTTTCTTGGATAATTCTTTTTTATCGAACATTTCAAAATAGACAGATGCGAATGGAAGTATAACGTTTACAATAATCTCGTCTGTTCTCGATAACCCAATAAAATATTTAGTCTCTGTTCTGATTTGTTGTCCAAAATTGTAATAGCTTTTCCAATAGCCTTTACCTTTTACAATGATATTTGTTCTTAGATCTCTCGTTACTCTAATACCTGGTTTTTTGAATTCATTAATTAGTTTAG
>Ga0075308_1000279_pt1 | contig 12302 bp, 11 predicted proteins | sample Joice_ThreeSqA_D_3_FD_120062 | JGI IMG/M metagenome (GOLD analysis project Ga0075308, IMG submission 120062) | Natural and restored wetland microbial communities from the San Francisco Bay, California, USA, that impact long-term carbon... | ecosystem: Environmental > Terrestrial > Soil >... | reverse complement strand
GGAATTTTAAATGGGAAGGCTATACGGATTAATGAAGTGGAGTTAAAAAGTGTTAAAGGAGAAAGGAGGAGGAAATGAAAATAGCAATTGCAACCAATGATCAAGTGAGGATTACAGGGCATATTGGAAGATGTAAATCTTTTATGGTTTATGAAATAGACGGAGAAAAGATTGTCAACAAAGAATTAAGAGAAAATCTTTTTACAAATCATAGAATGTCGCATCACCATCATGGAGAAGATAGGGAGCACGGACATAGTCACGCTAATTTAATTGAAGGTTTGAAAGATTGCAGTTATCTTATTTCTAAAGGTGGGGGATGGAGAGTTGTTGAAGATCTGAAAGAAAATAATATAACTACTCTATTTACAGATATTGAATTAATTGAAGATGGTGTAGGCAAGTTCATAAAAGGTGAATTAAAAAATGATGTCGGTTTAATCTGCAAAAGCTAACTTATCTGAAATACAAGTAACGTTTTGAGGAACTTAAAATGGAATTAAAAGCAATTCAGGATTATTACCCGGATGACGTCGCTCACTGTTATGGCTGTGGAAAACTCAATGAACATGGTCACCGGATAAAAACATTTTGGAATGGTGATGAAACTATTACCAGGTTTACGCCCAAAGATTATCACACAGCAATTCCCGGTTATGTTTACGGAGGATTGATTGCATCGTTAATTGATTGTCATGGAACCGGAACGGCAGCTCTGGCGTCTTATCGCTCAGAAGAAAGAAAACCTGGTTCGTTACCTCCGTTACGTTTTGTAACCGCTTCGCTACAAGTCGATTATCTAAAACCTACTCCTCTTGGAATTGAACTCGAACTGAAAGGAAAAGTTTTAGAATTAAATAGGAAAAAAGTTGTTACAGAAATTACTGTTTCTGCAAACGGAGTAATTACTGCTCGTGGAAAAGTAATCGCGGCAAAAATGCCGGAGAATATAATAAAAAAGAGATGATATCTTTCTAAAAAGATTTCATCTCTATGAAGGAAATTAATTAAAGGATATGGAGACTTTTATAATCGTAGTACAAGAATCATTAAAGGTAACGTTCTTTGTCCTTTTAATGATGATCGCAGTTGATTTTATTAATGTTAAAACAAAGGGTAAGTTAGAGTCTATACTTCAAAGCGGTAAAAAGTGGAAACAATATTTTATTGCTTCTCTGCTTGGTACAGCCCCGGGATGTTTAGGATCTTTTGCAGGCGTTTCACTTTATATTCATGGAATGATAAGTATCGGAGCTCTTACGGGTTTAATGTTTGCTACCGCTGGAGATGAGCAATTCGTAATGCTTGCTTTATTTCCTGAAACTGCATTAATAATGTTTTCAATTCTCTTGGTGTTAGGTATCGCTGCAGGATATTTTACCGACTATTTCATTAAAAAGTTCAATATACAAACCTGTACAGATTGTGAAGTCAAACAATATCATCCCGGTAAAGAAGGGTATAAACATTACTTTAAGGATCACATCTGGATTCATATTATAAAACATCACCTTGTAAGAATTTTCTTATGGACATTCGGTACATTGATAATTATTGAATTCGGTATGACTTTAGTTGACTTGAAAAGTATAACTTCAGAATATACTTTTTTGCTTTTAATTCTCAGCGCATTAATAGGACTTATTCCGGATTCGGGTCCGCATTTAATTTTTGTAATGTTGTTTGCAAACGGTTTTGTTCCTTTCTCTGTTTTGTTTACAAGTTCAATTGTACAGGATGGACACGGCATGCTTCCTATGCTTTCTTATTCTGTAAAAGATTCTGTACTAATCAAGAGTTTTAATTTTATTTTTGGACTAATGATTGGGGTAATTTTGTTTTCGGTTGGGTTATAAGAAAAACATTCATTTCTCACATAAAAGAATTTTAATTTTTTCTTCTAAGATTTGAAAAGAAATTTTTCTTCAACATCACTTTAATAACCAAATTTAATAATTATAAATGGCAGCAAAGTTGATATTTATAAATACTTGAAATTGCTTGTTATTAAGCAAACAAGGGGAGATAAAATGGAAATTGATGAAAGATTTGAAGAACCTGTTTATCCAATAAGTGTTGCAGCAAAGCTGCTTGGAATTTCAGTTCATACTTTAAGAATGTATGAACGGGAAAGCTTGATAGTACCTTTTAAAAAAGAATCTAACCACAGGCTTTATTCCCAATCAGATATTGAAAGACTTAACTGTGTTCGTCGTGCAATAAACGAATACAAAATTTCTATTGCTGGAATAAAAACAATCTATTCATTAATCCCTTGCTGGAAACTTGCAGGCTGCTCTGAAAAAGACAGAAACAGTTGCAAAGCATTCATTTCGCATTCAAATCCCTGCTGGTCATTTAATCATAAAAATAATTTCTGTGAGGGAAAAGAATGCAGGGATTGTACTGTTTACAAAGATTTTAATGAGTGTGGAAAAATAAAAGATAGTATAAAAAATTTTATAGGAACAACTTAAGTAATTAGAGTTAATTGTCACATTAAGCTTGCCTGCCTGCGGGTTTATCAACCGAAGGTTGGTAAGGCAGGTCGAAGTGGGACATAAAAAAATCTTAAAATATTATGAAAAAAATAATTCTTGTTTTAGTTGCAATTGGAATAATAATTATATCTGCTGTTACCTTTCTTACAACACGCAGTTATGAACCTACTCAATTAATGAAATTGCAGGAAGAATATCCTAAGAAAGATTCTTCTTCTGTGGATCATAGACAATTTGCTATACTTCAAAAGAAGTTTAACTCGCCGCAGGAAGTTACCGAAGCGTGCATATCCTGTCATACTAAAAGAGACATCGAAGTAATGAATTCCAATCACTGGAATTGGGAAAGGGCAGAATATATTGAAGGAAAAGGAATTGTTTATATCGGTAAGAAAAATGCTATAAATAATTTTTGTATAGGCGTTGAGGGAAATGAACAAAGCTGCGCGAAGTGCCATATCGGATATGGAATGACAAATCAGAGTTTCAGTTATACTGATACCAAAAATATTGATTGCCTTGTTTGTCACGATAATACCGAAACTTATGTTAAAGGGAATGAACTAGCGGGTTATCCTGATCCATCACTGGACTTGAATTTAATTTCACAAAGCGTAGGAAAACCTAAACGCTCTAACTGTGGTGTTTGTCATTTCTTTGGTGGCGGAGGAAACAATGTAAAACATGGCGATCTTGAAAAATCGATGTTCGACCCATCAAAAGATGTCGATGTTCACATGGCAGTCGAAGGTGTAAATATGCAATGCATCGATTGTCATAAAACTGAGAAGCATAATATCTCGGGAAAAATGTATTCCCTTTCCTCGATGAACAGGAATAGAGTTTTGTGTGAAGATTGTCATACAGAAAGTCCTCACAAAGCGGAAATATTAAACGAACATACAGTTAAAGTTGCATGCCAAACATGTCATATTCCTACTTATGCAAAAGTAAATGCAACAAAAATCGATTGGGACTGGTCAACTGCAGGTAAGCTCAAAGATGGAAAGCCTTATGAAGAGGATGATGCAGATGGAAATCATACTTATCTATCGATTAAAGGAAGTTTCCATTGGGGAAAGAATCTGAAGCCGGAATACATCTGGTTTAACGGAACTGCTGATCACTACCTGCTTGGGGAAACATTTAAGGACACAACTGAACCTTTGAAGATTAATACTTTGAATGGTTCATATAGCGACCATGACTCTAAAATTATTCCTGTAAAGATTCACCGTTCTAAGCAGCCTTATGATCCTGTTCTTAAAGTTTTAATTCAACCAAAACTTTTTGCAGATAAAAAAGGTGAAGGAGCTTTCTGGCAGGATTTTGATTGGAGAAGAGCTTCTATTGAAGGTATGAAAGAAGTTAAAGTTCCGTTCAGCGGACAAGTTGCTTTTATAAAAACAGAAATGTATTGGCCAATAAATCATATGGTCTCTTCCAAAGAGCAAGCAGTTCAATGTAATGAATGCCATACGAGGGAAGACAGCCGCCTGGTGAATCTTACAGATTTTTATATGCCGGCAAGAGATTATTCTTCAATTGTTGAAACGACTGGAACATCGATAATCTTATTAACAATCTTAGGGGTTTTTATACACGGAATGGTAAGGATTTTCTCTTCAAGAAAAATGAAGAAGGAGAGCAAGTAAATGAAAAAACAGTTTTATATCTATAAAGCTTTTGAAAGATTTTGGCACTGGACGCAAGCCGTTTTGATTTTGTTTTTAGCAACGACAGGATTTGAAATTCATGGAACAATTAAATTTTTTGGTTACCAGAATGCGGTTGAATATCATAACATAGCCGCATATTCTTTTATCGTGTTAATAATCTTTGCAATCTTCTGGCACTTTACAACAGGGGAATGGAAACAGTATTTGCCAACATTAAAAAATATTAAAGCTCAAATTGATTTTTATCTTTTCGGAATTTTCAGGAACGCTCCTCATCCGACAAAAAGGACAGTTCTAAGCAAATTAAATCCATTGCAGCGTTTGGTTTATTTAGGATTAAAGATTCTTGTAATCCCGGTTATAGTTATTTCAGGATTGCTCTATATGTATTACCGCTATCCGCAAAAGGGTGGAGAGATTGAAGTGTTAAATATTGCTTCAGTTGAGCCAATTGCCTTACTTCATACTATAGGAGCTTTTCTTCTTATCGCTTTTCTTGTTGCACATTTATATTTGATAACAACTGGTACAACAATCACATCAAATTTAAAAGCAATGATTACTGGTATTGAGGAGATTGAAGAGGAAGATAAAGAACAAGTGCAAGGTCAAGAGCAGGAAAAAAAACAGGGATGTGAAGAAAAAGTTTTAGCTGATGACTTATTGAGTTGAAATTAATTTTTAAGGATAATTTATGAACTCTACAAAATACAGAAACCTTCAAGGTTTATATATAGTCGGCAACGAGCTAACCTTGAAGGTTCAAAGGTGATATTATGAACTCTACAAAATACATGAATCCATACTTAGCCGGATTCTTTTTAGGATTACTTCTTTTAGGAACAATATATATTACGGGAAGAGGTCTTGGTGCAAGCGGTGCAATAAAGAGCGGAACCGTTGCAGTTGTTCAATCAATCGCCTCTTCGCATACTGAGCAAAGTAAATTTTATGAAGAATATCTCGCTGAGCATCAGAATAATCCTTTAAAGAATTGGCTCGTATTTGAAGTTATCGGCGTTATAATCGGCGCTTTCATCTCGGGATTAATTTCCAACAGGTTAAAATTCACTTTTGAACGTTCGCCTAAAATCCAGGTTAGAACAAGAGTGGCTGCTGCATTATTTGGTGGATTACTATTTGGCTTTGGTGCGCAGCTCGGGAGAGGATGTACAAGCGGCGCTGCTCTAAGCGGGATGGCTGTTCTTTCAACCGGCGGAATTATAACTATGATGGCGATATTCGGCGGTGCGTATATGTTCGCTTACTTTTTTAGAAAACTTTGGCTGTAAATTGATAACCGGTGATAAGTTATAGGTAACCAGTTCAATACAACTGATTACCGGCCACCAGTTACCGATCACCTAGATTAAAGAAAGGAAATTAAGATGGGACCTTTAGTTCCTGACATAATTGGAAATGAATTAAATTTTGTTGTTGCTCTTTTTATCGGAATAGCATTCGGATTTATTCTCGAACAAGCGGGGTTTTCAACATCCCAAAAATTAGTCGGATTGTTTTACGGATATGATTTTACTGTCCTAAGAGTTTTTTTTACTGCCGGAGTTACTGCAATGCTTGGAGTTGTTGCTCTTGGACACTTCGGATTGATTGATATAAATCTCATCTATATAAATCCAACATTTTTATGGTCGGCTTTAATCGGCGGATTTATTATGGGGCTTGGTTTTGTCGTTGGCGGTTTTTGTCCCGGCACAAGTGTTTGTGCAGCAGCAATCGGGAAAATAGATGCAATGATTTTTATTCTTGGATCATTCTTTGGAGTTTTAATTTTTGCAGAAGGTTATCCAATCTTTGAGAGTTTATATAAAGCCGAGAACTGGGGATATGTCAGAATCTTTGATACACTTGGAATGTCGCAAGGATTATTTGCATTCCTTTTAACAGCAGTTGCTGTGTTGGCATTTTGGGCAACAACAATAGTAGAAAATAAAGTTAACGGAAAGCCAAACATGGAATTTCGTCCTGTAAAAATGTATGTGGGTTTAACAGGTTTAGCATTCATAATTGGTCTTTCCGCATTCTTCCTTCCCGATATAAGTGAAGCTTATCTGAATGAAATCAAAAATGAATCTTATGTTAATTCTTATGAAATAAAATCAATAACTCCCGATGAATTGGCTTTCAGAATTATGGATAATGACAAATCAATACAGATAATTGATGTTCGTTCGGCAGAAGAATTTAAGAAGATGAGTCTTCCAAAATCATTGTCATTTTCTATGAATGAACTCTTCAACAAAAGTGCTGAAAGAGTTATAACTGTAAAACACAAGAGAAATGTTTTTATAGCCGATGATGAATTGACTTCAAGAAAAGCTGCAATATTAGCGGATAAATTGGGATATGTTGAACCGGTTTTTCTGAAGGGTGGATTGAACGAATTCAAAAAGGAGATTCTTGAATTCAAAATGCCTGAAGAAATTAAAACAAGAAGAGAGGCTGATACATATCGTTTCAGAGAAAAAGCGAGCAAAGTAATACCTGTTCTTATTGAACAAAATAAAAATAAAATAATTCCTAAAAAAGAATCTAAAAGAATAATTGGTGGTTGTTAATAATTAACGATTGTGTTTGCGATTAACAGCACTGAAAATAGAAAGAATTATGATTATGTTTACATCAATATATAAACTAAAATTTTTACAGGGGAAACAATGAATACAAAAGTAAAACCCGAAGAAGAATCACGCGTTGTCGATGATACGCGTTATTCAATGGATACCCATTTGATCTATGGGAAAAATTTCACAACAAAATGGGATTATTCACATCACGTACTTCCGCCGATATCTTCTTCTGTGATCTATAGATTAGATTCTGTAGAAAGAGGAGCAGAGGGATTCCAGGAGTTTGCACATTCGCCCGAGACTGGTATTGAACCGATGCCAATCTACATTTATGACAGGCTTGGTGAACCGAATAAAGAAATTCTGGAAGAAAACCTTGCTTATGTTGAACGAGGTGAAATGGCAGTGACCTTCGCAACAGGAATGGGTGCAATTTCAGGGATTATTGGCGTGCTTACGAAAACGGGTGACGAAATAATAGCGCACCATACTCTTTATGGATGTACATATTCGTTAATCACGAATTGGCTGCCAAGATACAACATAAAAACCAGCTTTGTTGATCTTACTGACCCACAGAAGATTTATGATGTTTTAACTAATAAGACAAAAGTTATTTTGTTGGAATCTCCGGCAAATCCAAATCTCGATATAATCGATATAAAGGAGTTAAGGAAAATTGTTGATGAAATAAATCAAGCAAGAGATATCAACAATAAAATTAAAATTGTTGTTGATAATACATTTGCAACTCCTTACTGCCAGAGACCTGTTGAACTCGGTGCTGATTTTTCAGTTAATTCATTGACTAAGGGCCTAGGTGGATTTGGAACCGATATGGGTGGAGTTGTAATCGGCAGAATGACATACCGCGATGTACTTCTTTTATACAGGAAAGACTTTGGTGCAGTTCTCAATAACAAAAGTGCGTGGAATATTCTTACTTACGGATTATCGACTCTTCCTTTAAGAATTAAGCAGCAGATGAAATCCGCAATAAGAGTTGCAGAATATCTGAGTACTCATCCTAAAGTAGATTATGTCAGATATCCCGGACTCCCATCTCATCCCGGTTATGAAATTGCGAAGAAACAAATGATAGATTTCAACGGAAATTTTGCTCCGGGAAGTTTAATCTATTTTGTGCTTAAAGGAGATTCCGCTCATGAAGGAAAAGAGAACGGAAGAACTTTTATCAACCAGGTTGCAAACAAAGCTTATACTATGACACTTGCAGTAAGCCTAGGTCATACAAGAACTTTAATTGAACATCCTGCATCTATGACTCACTCTATGATACCTGCGGAGAAACTTCCCGAATCCGGTATTGATCCGGGAGGTGTGAGAATTGCAATCGGTGTTGAAGATGTAAATGATATTCTTACTGATCTTGATGATTGTCTGAAGATCGTTTAGTCTTATAGGTTAAAAAAAGATTAAATTAGGTCATGTACTATTTGTGTATGTGACCTTTTCTATTTTTTATCCTAAATTTCTACATTCGATTTTTTAATTCATTGAAAGGCAGGAAATGAGATTTGCAAAAAAGCTAAGTTTGCTTCTTTTGTTGCTTTGTTTTACAGGCTTTGCGCAGAATGAAACTACTGAAGATTCTATTGAAGTTTATATAATTGATTCTTTTGTTCCTCCCGACAATCCTAATGTTTTTAATTTATCATTCTTTACAAGTTTACCTGCCAAATCTAAAATTATTTTTGATGATCAGCCTGAAATGATAATTTCAGATACATTAGCGGAAGAACATAAATTAACTCTCGATCTTACAAAAGTTCATTTCAAATCCAAGATTATTCCTTATGTAATTTTTGTAGAAGATTCTGCGGGAAATGTAAGCCGAAGTGAAAAATTTGAGTTTGAACAGCAGGAAGAAGTTAAGATAGAATCGGAATCTAATTTCCTTTTGCTTTGTTTATTCGGAGGAACAGTTTTTCTGCTTCCGAATCCTGCTATGGTTATAACTAAAGATGAAAATTATTTTAGTCTTACAAAAGAAATAGCTCTTGTTACTTTCCGGGGAAGTTTCAGGTATCCGGCAGGTTATATTTCGGCAGAGTATTCTCATATTTTCAAAGCTCCGAGACAGAATTTTCTAAGAATTGGCTATAAACATTTTATTGAAATTCCCGGCATTCAATATATTTCTCCTGGGCTAAACGGATTTACAGATTTCAACGGTTTTAATGGAATTAGTCCTGAATTTTCAATCGGCTGGGTTAAGATATTTAATACTTTTACCGTTTATACTCGTTACAGGTTTAACTTTAAACCCGGCGAACCGGAAAGCAATTTTCACGAAATATCTATAGGGCTTTATTCAAGTTTCTTTTCGTTCTACTTTTAATCTTCACTAAAAAACTCTTTATGAGATTTTAGAAGTTTTTAGTGTCATTGCTATCCTGGAAATAAAAGGAATGATACGATATTTACTATTGGTGGTTCTAATAATTCCCGGTGTTATTTTTCCTCAAAAAGGGGGAGTCAAAGGGAAGATCACCGAAAACCAGAATCTTCTTCCGTTTGTAAACATTTTATTGGTCGGCACTAATCACGGTACAAGCAGTCAGGATGATGGAACTTTCGAAATAAAAAATATTCCGGCCGGGAAATATGAAATAAAGTTTAGTTCTGTTGGATACGAAACAAAAATTCTTAAAGTAAATATTGAAAGTAATCGTATCACAGAGTTAAATGTACAATTAGACGAAAGGGTTATTGAAGTCGGTATAGTAGAAGTTCGTGACTTTCCTTACCACGATGATTTAGGAACAAGTATAATAGATTTGGCTCCACGTGATGCTAAAACTATAGCCGGAACTGCTGAAGATGTTTTAAGAACGCTGCAATCCCTACCCGGAGTTTTAGCATTAAATGATTTTTCATCACATCTTGCAATACGCGGCGGCGGACCGGATCAGAACCTTATTATTATGGATGATATTGAAGTTTTTAATCCATACAGACTTTATGGTGTTATCAGCATGTTTAATCCGGATGTTGTATCCGGTATAAATCTTATTACAGGTGGTTTTCCGGCTAAATATGGTGACAGGCTCTCCGCAGTTTTGGATGTAACAAACAAAGAGGGGACAACCAAAAAAAATTTTAAAGGAAGTATTAATGCTTCCATCGTAGATGCAAATGTTGTCCTTGAGGGGAAAAATCCTTTTGATCTTAAGGGAAGCTGGATAGTAAACTCAAGAAGAACTTATTATGATCTTATCATAGAACCGTTTGTAAAGAATTCAGGGTTTGTTGATCAAAATACATCTTTCCCGAATTTTTATGATGTACAGGCAAAGATTGTAATTGGTCCTTACTCAGGTAATAAGTTTTTGTTGAATGGAATTACTTCACGTGATGCTGTGGATCTTGTTAGTGGAGAGAACAGGCAAAGTCCTGACAGCATTGATTTTTTTAATGTTACATGGAATGATGTTCTGGGTTTTGCATGGCATTATTCTCCCAATAAAAATTTATTCAATAAATTAATTTTATCAGTGTACCGCAACCATGGCACAACAGATTTTAATTCCAGGATATTAGATCCTTCTTTACAAAGAAGCGTGTTTGAAGACGCGGCGCCCGATACGCTTTCTCCATATCTTTTAGGATTTAAGATGAATGCAATTCTTTCTCTAACAAAATATACGATTGATGATAAGTTTACATATTTATGGAATGATAATTCTTTTGAAGCTGGGGCAGGAATAGATTTTATAAAAAATGAAGTTGATTTTGAATTTACTCTCGATCCAGAATTAAAAGCTTTCTTTGCTTCGGAACCGCGGTTCAAGATAGCTTTGGATAATATTAAGAGTTTGAGATATCTGAATAGGTACAAAACTTACGTTCAAAACAGGTTTAGAATTAATGATCATTTTTCAATTCAGCCCGGCTTTAGAGTAGATTATTATGATATTCTGAATAAAGGTTATTTCGCTCCGAGAGTTTCGCTTGCTTACGCAATTGATCCGGTTACAACTTTAAGCACGAGTTGGGGAATTTATTATCAGTCTCCGGGTTATGAAAAGCAGGTCGATAATTATACTTTATATGATTTAAGTGAAAAATATACTAAAGCTCTCGCAGCTGAGAAAGCTATACATTACGTTGTTGGACTGGAACACTGGCTCAACAATGAATGGAGATTCAGCACGGAAGCTTATTACAAAGATTTTACTGATTTGATAGCACAGAAAGAAGTTAACGGGACACAATATTTTACAGAACCAATTCCCGGTAAAGATTTGCATTACAGATCTGCGTGGACGAATCCGGCTCCTCTTCCCGCAGATTCTTTAACTCAAATTCCTGTTAATGGTTCAGTTGGAGAATCTTATGGCATCGAGTTTTTTCTGGAGAAGAAGAACAGTTCCGGTAATGACCGGTTCTATGGATGGGTTGTATATACTTTAGCTTTTGCAGATAGAATAGCTTATGGAAAAAAACTCCCATTTAAATATGATCAGCGGCACACAATAAATATTGTTATAAATTACAAACTAAATTCCTGGTTAGATGTAGGAATGAAATGGCATTATGGCTCCGGCTTTCCCACAAATGAACCGGTTGGTGTTAAGCCGAGAGTAATTCTTGTTGATCAGAATTTTGATGGAAAACCGGAAACTCCTGTTATTGCAACAAGGAACGGCTCAGGTTTGCCACGAGACCAGCAGGAAGTTATTTATGATATAGATTTTGGTAATAATAAATGGAATGCCCGGCTTCCCGCTTATCATCGTCTCGATATTCGTTTTACTGCTTATGCCGATTACTGGGACCTGGACTGGACATTTTACTTAGATGTAATTAATGTTTATAATAGAGCCAATGTTGTAGATTATGATCACTATGTTTCAGATGATTTGACTTTAGGGAAAGAACCCGTAAATATGTTTCCAATTATTCCTACTCTTGGATTTAGTGTTAAGTTTTAAATATGACGATCAAAAATTTAATTTTCATTCAACCATTCATTCAATCATTCTGGGATTAAGTTGAATGTGTGAATGACCGAATGTTTGAATGAAACCAATGACAAATAACGATTGACAAATGACCAATTTTACCCCAGAAACTTTAACAGTATCGGAAATAACAAACCAGATTAAATCTTCTCTTGAAGAAAATTTCTCTTTTGTTTTTGTGATTGGTGAAATTTCAAACTTCAAGCCTCACGTTTCAGGTCACTGGTATTTTAGTGTTAAAGATTCGAATGCCGTCCTTTCCTGTACAATGTGGAAAGGATATAACAACTTTGTCTTTTTCACTCCACAGGATGGAATGAAAGTAATTCTTAACGGAAAGATTACCGTTTATCCACCGAGAGGAAATTATCAACTAGATGTTCGTTCAATGAAACCGGCTGGAGCCGGGGAACTTCAAGCCGCATTTGAATTGTTAAAGCAGAAACTTTCCGATGAAGGATTATTTGATGAAGAACATAAAAAAGCAATTCCGCAGTTTCCCTCAAGAATAGGAATTATAACTGCAAAAGATAGTGCTGCATT
>Ga0075308_1000278_pt1 | contig 12310 bp, 10 predicted proteins | sample Joice_ThreeSqA_D_3_FD_120062 | JGI IMG/M metagenome (GOLD analysis project Ga0075308, IMG submission 120062) | Natural and restored wetland microbial communities from the San Francisco Bay, California, USA, that impact long-term carbon... | ecosystem: Environmental > Terrestrial > Soil >... | reverse complement strand
AGCGCCGCTTCTTTTTGCCTGGGTTTCGCAAACATCGATCCACCGATTATTAAATGCAGTTTTAAGAATAGTAAGATATTCTTCTCCGAGAGGTTTGAGTGAATCGAGAACGATTTCTTTTGCTCTGTCATAAGGATATTTTAGCTCAGTTACATTATTGGAAAGTGTAACATAAGTATCGTAAGGATGGAGTTCTTTTATTCCTAGAAGTTTTTTCTTTAATGCAGCCCACCTGTGTAAAGGTTTAAGATTATTATCCGCAGTATTAATTACATTATCATATACAGAAACAGGTATACTATATCTGTCTAAAGCAGCTTCAAGAGCACTTGTATATTTTCTTGCAACTGAATTAAAAATATTCGTCTTCAGATTACCATTGAACAACGCAGCAAATGTATTTGAATATTGTTGAAAAGGTGCATAATAATTTTTAAATGCTCTCCGCCTGTATTCTCTATCCTTAGAATACATCGAAGCATAATATCTTCCATGAGAAATCTCTATCTCATTACCAGCATCATCTTTTATCGTTGGAAATTTTATATCTGCATTTGTAAACATTGAATAAGCGTTATAAGGAGCCTGAGTTATTTCAGAAGATAAAGCAAGAAGTTCTTCCTGTTCTTTTGATAACGTATGAACCTTCATCCTTAGAAGATCATCAATTATTTGCCGGTAAAGTTTAAGATCATTATTTGATTCAACCATTTGGAGAAGAGTTTTATCAGGTATTTGCAAGAGTTCGGGACGAATAAATGAAGCAGCAGCTCCGGCTTTTGAATGAAGACTTTTAATTCTCTCTTCCATAGCCTGGTAATTTGTGACGCGCATATCGCTGTCTTTAGAAAGCATCGAATAAAGATAAAGTTTTTCAAGTTTAATACCGATCGAATCATCAAACTGAAAACACTTAAGAAGATGATCAGAACTTTTTGAAAGAGTTCCTTTGAACTTTTCATAATTCGGGATATTGGTTTCTACCCATTTAAAATCTTTTTCCCACTCGTCATCATTTTTATAAATGTGAGTAAGGTCCCATTTATATTTATCCTCAATTTTATCTCTTGGAGGTAAAGATGATACTTCTGTTGAAAGCATAATTGAGTTTTGAATTTTTCTATAAAACACGTTATTACTCCCCCTTTTTAATTAGCAAAATATTTAATTGATAGCACTAAAGATAACAATATCAGATAAAAAATCATTGAATAAAATTTACATCCATTTCTTTTTTCTAAAAATAACAAGCAATAAAACCGCAATAATCACCATAAGTATTAAAACCAGAGGATAGCCGAAATACCAGTTCAATTCGGGCATGTTGAAAGGACTGGAATTGGGATTAAAGTTCATTCCGTAAACACCTACAATAAATGTTAGAGGAATGAAAATGGTAGAAATTATTGTTAATACTTTTACAATCTCATTCAGTTTTAAACCGGATGTGGACCTGTAGATTTCTATCATACTGTTAACCTGCTCACGAAAATTCTCCAAAGTATCGGCAGCACTTTTTATATGATCTTCAAGATCTTTTATGAAAATTAAATTAGATTTTTGAATTAACGGATGAATATCTTTTTCAACTGAATAAATAATTTCTTTAAGCGGGACGACAGAACGCCTTAACTTGTAGACTTCTTTTCTGAAGCTGTAGATATTTTCCAAAGTTTCCTGCTTCGGATCATCGAGAAGTTCATCTTCAATGTTTTCCATCATTTCGTCCAGTTCAAGTATAATAACTGCATAGGAATCAACAATAGAATCAAGAAGTCTGTATATCAGATAATCTGTCCCGAGTTTTCTTACCCTACCTTTTCCATTTCTTAAACGTTCTCTCACTAAATCAAAAACGTCTCCCTCTTTTTCCTGGAATGATATAAGATAATTTTTGCCAAGAATAAAACTCACTTGTTCTACAGATATTTTCTCGGAATTCTTATCAAATGCGAGCATTTTGCAAATCATAAAAATGTGATCTTCCAACTCTTCTAGCTTTGGAGAGTGTGTAACGTTAAGAATATCTTCCATTTCCAAAGGACTTATATTAAATATCCCGCCAACTTTTTCAAGTTTATCCACTTCATGAAGGCCGCAAATGTTTACCCACAAAACACTTTCGTTATTAACAAGTTCTTTTAGATCATCAATATTTACAATATTTTTTTCTGTAATTGATCCCGAATTATACTGGAAGATATCAATTTTAATTTTCTCAACTTTCTGTTCACCTGTAAAAATCAGTGTGCCCGGCGGCATTCCCTGGTTTTTCCTTAAAATGTTTAATAATGACATATCTTTCCTCTTGATCTTTTACAACTATTGTATCTCTAAATATAACGAAGGATTAAAAAGAAGTAAAAAAAATATCTTATTAAGATTACTGTGAGCGCGAAAGTGTTACCTGAAATTTCCCTGTAAAATTGCGAAATTCTATTGCGATAACCTGAGGCTGCGAACCATAAATATTGCCAAGTACTCCTCTCGTATTAGCATCAAATTTCTCAGAATATAAAACACTGTTTGAACCTGTTTTTACCTGAACCTGAACATACCCCGAAGAATAGTCTGCAATGATTGAGTATATATTAGCTTTAACAGTATTAAGAAATGTATTGTCGTTAATAGATGCAGTTATATTATTTGCGTTGATAGAAAATATATACGAGTTATTCGTTCTCGTAAGAAGTGGCTCGTTAATATTACCAATTGGATTACCCGGGGGAATTATTTCCTCCCTGCAGGAAATAAATAAAAGCAGAATAAAGAAAAGAAATATTTTTATCTTTTTCATTTCTTTAATTTTTATTTATTGATTTTTTACTTTTTCTATACTTTTATTAAAAAACTCATAGCTCTTAGCTTCAGCAAAAAATTCTCGCCTCTTTCCATTTTTATCAAAAATTATAGTTGCCGGAACTGTGCCGTCCCATTCTGGATTAACAAGGTTTATAATTTCCTCGCTTCTCTTTTCTTCGATTACAACAACAGGAAAACCTGCATTCTGCTTTTCTATAAATGGTTTTACCTTATCATCAATTTCAGAAGGAAGATTGACAGAAACACTAAGAAATTCAAAATTCGAATTTTTATTATCATTATAAATTTTTACAAGATCAGGAAATTCTTCAACGCAGGGCTCGCACCACGTAGCCCAGAAATTAACAAATAATATTTTACCATTCCTGTTATTAATTTTATCTTTCAGCCAGACATCATCAACAACAGGAATCTTGGCAGAGTATTCTTTTGCTTTTTCTTTCCTGGTTCCACCTTCAATGTTCTTTGCAAAACATGTTAAAGTAAATAAAATAATTAAGCTATAACTGAAAAATTTCATTTTATATCCGTTTTATACTGCAGCCAAATGCTTTTGTAGATGTAACTGAGATTTCTTTGCCGGCAAGTATTTCATCAAGGGCGGTTGCAAGGTCTTTACTTTCAACATTATTTATATCACGCGAATCATCTATTCTTCCATGGTAAAGGACTTCAAATGTTTTGGAATTAAGGACGTAAGCTTCTGGGGTATGATATGCTTCAAACATATCGGCAATAACATTTCCTTTATCTTTTAGAACAGGAAACTTAAAGCCATGTTCTTCCGCATGAGTTTTACATTCTTCTATACTTTCCGTTTTATTAGAGTTGATACCAAGTACTGTAATATTCTTCTCATGATAGTTATTGTAAAGATCTACCATCCTGGTATTATATGCATTAGATATGGGACACTGAGTAGCAATAAAAATTATCACAATTGCTTTTGAATCACTATAATCTTTTAGAGAGTGATTATTTCCATAAATATCAGTTAAGGTGAAGTTTTCTATTTTTGAAGTTGTGGCTTCAGTCGCGTTGGAAGAAAATCCAGGGAAAAAAATTAATGCTAAAAACACTAATGCTATGACAGGGAGCGAAATAAGAAACATCTTTTTAAACATAATGGCTCCTAAGATATTTTTTGAAACAAATCATTTAGCTGGCTTTACCAGATCCAGTATAATTAAATAAATAAAATAATAACAGTGAAAAATTGCCCTCTCACGAAATCTAACTGTTCAATCAGATTTCCTGCATTACGGAACGCGCAACTTTAACTTTATTCTGAAATTTTAAGGTATGCTCTTTTTGAAGACGGGAAGCATCTGTTTCAAGGTAAACTGAATAATCTTCTAAAGATTTACAATCATATTGAATGCAGTAAGTTGCTTCCTCTAATGCATTTGAAGGGACAACAACTTTAAAAATTCTGAAAGAATTAAAATGACCGGTTTTTATAATATCATTAATATGAATCTTTTTCATCCACTCAAGCCATTCGGTTTCGACATCCTGTTTTATATAAATTGTAACGCTGTAAATAATCATCAAAATTTATTAGCTAATTCTTGCCCATTCGGGGAAAATGTTGAAATCAAATAAGATATTACCTAGAAGATATATAAGTATACTGACTAAAATAATACTCATCATATTAAGGACAAAGCCGGCTTTTATCATATCTGATATTTTTACCCTGTTGCTTGCAAATATTATTGTATTTGGTGGAGTTGCTACAGGCAGCATAAAAGCCATCGATGATGAAAGTGTGGCTACTATCATAAGTAAAAAAGGATGAATACCCAATGCCACAGAAACCGAAGCCATTACCGGCAAAATCACCTGGGAAGTGGCGGTGTTTGAGGTTAACTCGGTAAGAAAGTTTATAGATGCGGCAACTGCGAAAACAATAATAAGAGGGGAAAGATTGCCAATGCTATGAAACCGGCTCCCTATAAATTCAGATAACCCGCTTTTTGTGAAACCTTCTGCAAGTGCAAAACCTCCACCGAATAGAAGTATTACACTCCAGGGCACTCTTGTAAAAATTTTAGCATCAAGTAGACGTCTGTCTTTTTTTTCTTTATTTTGCGAAGGAATAAAAAACAGAATGAGAGCCATTGTAATAGCAACGGTTCCATCATTAATAAAATTTGGGTAAGGTAATAAATTCTGCCAGCCGGGAATATTAATAAATCCGAGATCGATATCTGCTCTGAATACCCACAACAAAGCAGTGATTCCGAAAACTAACCCGATTGTCAACTCTTCAAAACTAATTTTACCCAGCTTTTTATATTCTTTTTTTAAAAAAGCGGGATCAATTACAAGTTTTTTATCAAACTTGAAAAATACTTTTGTAAGCATAAAAGAAGAGAACACCAACATCAAAACGGAAATAGGAAGAGCTAACATCATCCAGGAAGCAAATGACACAACCGGAGCCGACGGAAAGACAATTTTAGATATTCTCATAAATACCAGGTTCGGTGGCGTTCCGATTATGGTTGCTATTCCTCCTAGACTGCACGCGTATGCAATGCTAAGCATTAGTATTATAGAAAAATTCTTTACTTTTTCATCTCCAAATTCAATTTCCATTTTTTGAATTATAGCCAAACCGATTGGAAGCATCATTATAGCCGTAGCAGTATTTGAAATCCACATCGAAAGAAAAGCTGTTGCAATCATAAATCCTATTATAATTGAACCGGGGCTTCCTCCAAAAAGTGTAATAATTTTTAAAGAGATTCTTTTGTGCAAGCCCCATTCTTCCATAGCTAGTGCTAATAAAAAACCTCCGAGAAAAAGAAAAATTATTGAATTGATATAAGCGCCTGCAATTTCTTCTCCTTTAAGAATTCCGAACAAAGGAAAAAGTATTAACGGAATTAATGAAGTAGCTGCCAACGGAATTGCTTCTGTCATCCAGAGAATTGCCATTAACAAAGCTACTGCGGCTGTGTAAGTTATCTTGGAATTGGACGGGTCGAGATTAGTGAATATTAAAACGTATAGAAATGCTGCTGCTCCTGCAAATAAACCTATTTTGGAAGAAAGCTTCAATTTTCAAGAAGAATTTATTATTCTAATTTAGAATATTAATACTATACATACATCTTGAAAGTTAATAATCTTTAATTAAAGAAGTTAAATTTCACTCCTGCCTTTAGCCATCTGCCCGGCAGTAAAACACCACCGACTTCATGATATGTTTCATTAAAAATGTTTGTTGCCTTTACAAAAATTTCAAATTGATCGAACGAACGTGATATTTGTGTATCAACTATAAAAGCATCCTCAAAATTAACGCGGTTCTCATATCGTAAGTTGATGCTCTGCAATATTTCAAGTCCCCAATTTGCCAGCATATTAATTACCAGCTGATCTCTCATATAATCCAGGACATAAAGAGAATTGAAGTTTTCAGTTTTTTTGTCGGAATTTATATAAGTGTAACCGATATTAATTTTATCAATTGGTAAAACAGGAATGTATGCCGATGGCTTAACTGCAAATTCTAATTCGAATCCCGTTGTGTTAACCTTTGCAATATTTCTTGCCGTCCAAGGTTGTGTATTATCCAGGCGGGCGTAATCAATAATATTTTTACCAATATTATTGAATAAGCTTACTCCTCCTGTAAAAACATCTGAAGAAAATTTTATCCCTGTTTCAAAATTAAGAGTTTCTTCCGGTTGTAAATCAGGATTACCATTAATAGTGGGTGAACGATAATACAATTCAGTGTAGGAAGGAACACGAAATGCCTTCCCAACAGAACCATATACTTTCAAATGTTCTGAAAACTTATAAGCCAAGTCTGCCCCGGGCCATAATTTCCATCCGATTATAGGATAGCTATATGCAAATCCACCTACTATTGCGATGAGATTTTTTAGCGGAGAAAAATTAAATTCTGCGAAGACACCGTTCCGATTCTGGTTGTGATCTCCAAGATTTGTGCTTTTTAATTTATAATTCACGAACTCACCACCGATTGCTGCAGTTCCAATTCCAGTTGCTATTGTCGACTGGATCTCAGCACCGTATGTATTTGATTGATGCATATTCTCGTAAAAAGATGGATTTTGATAATCCAACAAATAATCATCATCATTTCTGCGCCAATAAATTTTAGGCGAGATTGTAAAAATGCCGGAGCTAATATTCCCACTAAGATTAAGAAATTTTGTTGTTGTATGTTCCCATTGATTGGGATACACCTCCGTATAAAAACTGTTTGCCCCGAATTTTTTATCATTGTAGCCAAAAAATAAATTCAAATCTCCGTTATTTATTTTTAATGAAGATTTGTATGAAAAATTTGTTATATAGAATTCCGTATTGTGAATATATCCATCTGATTTTTGACGGGAAAAAGAAATATGATTGCCAAAGTCCCCCGCCGGATAAGAAATACCAAGACCATAATCATAATAATTATTTTCTCCTCCTGTTGCTTCCAGCGATAGAGATTTGTTATTCCCACTCTTTGTAATAATATTTATGATGCCGCTGAAAGCGTTAGGGCCATAAACATGTGAGCCTTGCCCTTTAAGTATTTCAATTCTTTCAATATCGTTTAATAAAACGGGAAGATTAAGATTATGATGAGACGTCTGAGGATCTATTACCTTCACTCCATCAATCATAATTAAAGTTTCTTCAGATGAACCTCCCCTGATGCTTACGTCTCCCTGGACTCCGTCCACTCCCCTTCGTTTCAGATCAATTCCTGCCGTATATTTTAATAAATCCTGTACTGAACTTACCGGAGCTTTTTTGATTTCTTCAGCTGTAATTATTTCGACACTCCTGGTCAAATCTGAAGAGTTGAGATGGGTGCGGCTCGCTGTTACAATAACATCTTCAAGCTGATATTCCGGGAGTTGTTGTGCTATTATATTACCAGCAAGAAACAGAAATATAATTTCTATCTTGTTGAACGAAGGAAACTTCAAAACAATCCTTTGAATTAAATATTAATGAGACTCACTCTGCCAGAGTGAAAAAGTTATCTCAAAGATACTCAATGTTAACGATTTAGTTAAATATTTGGTTAAGGTTGTACTGATATCAGAAATTTTTCAATATTTTTTTTATAGGAAATTTATCAAAATAAAATGTTTATACATTTTTTCGAATTTATATTCTTTACTATCATAAATGATTACAATAACTTAGAGCATAACTTTTTCTTCTCTAACTAACTTTGGAGAAACTATTGGAAAAATCATCTGTTGAAAAAAGGGTTATAAGAAGAGGTCCCTATCCTGAATTAACTCTCCCTGCAATACTTGTCGGATACCTTCTTGGTGCAATTATAACTTTAAGTATCGGTTATGCAAGCCTGATTCTTGGCTTTTCGATAGAAGGATCAGAACTTGCCGCTATTCTGGGTTTCGGAATTTTACGTGGAATACTCCGGCGGTCAAGCATCATAGAAAATAATATTAACCAAACCATTGCCAGCGCTGTAAACGGTGCATCGGCAGGAATGATGTTCTCGGTTCCTGCACTTTTTATTTTACATCAAACAGATTTTAACCCTGTACTAATGGTTTTTGGCGCAATCGCCGGTGGAGTTCTTGGGATCGCGTTTATAATTCCACTAAGAAAGCAAATGATTGATTTCGAAAGACTCCCTTACCCCGGTGGAATTGCTGTTGCAACAATCTTAAAATCGCCGGGTGCCGGAGTTAAAAAAGCAATCTATCTTCTTTCAGGAATGGTATTAAGTGGATTGGTTAATTATATAAGTCAGTCAACAGGTGTTTCTGATTGGGAACTTGGAAAGCAAATTGGCTTACCGACTTTTATGAACGGCACCTGGTATATTTCTTTGCTTACAATTGGAGTTGCTTACATTGCCGGAAGAGGAGGAATATTTTTTATTATTGGCGGTTACGTTTGCTACTGGGTATTGTCACCGATTCTGGCAGCAAACGGAATGCTTCTTTCAACAGATCCAAATGTTTTAAGAGTTCAACTTTTCAGACCTGTCGGGATTGGAATGCTTATAGGTGGTGCATTAACTGGTATAGTTCTCGCTTTGCCTTTAATCATCAGTGCGATAAAAAGCATGCAAACAGCTTCAAAATTGAAAACTGCTTTGTCACAGGATGAAATGCCAATCAAATTGCTTTATATAGGAATCGCTGGCGCTACAATACTCCTTATGCTAATTGCTGTTCTCTCGACACAACAAATAGGTATTGTACGCGGAATATTAATGGCAGTAATGGGAACTTTATGGATCTGGGTTGCAGGTGTAATTTTATCTGAATGTATTGGAAGAACAAACTGGTCTCCTTTAAGTGGAATGACTCTGATTGCAGTTACAATTTTTATTTTTATTGCCAGTGGAATTGGAGATAGTGCTGCCATTATTTCTTCAGTAATGGTTGGTGCCGCCGCTTGTGTTGCAATGGCTCAGGCAACCGATTTAATGCTGGATTTAAAAACAGGGTATCTTGTCGGTGCTTCTCCCAAAAAACAGCAGATCGGTCAATTCCTCGGTTCCTGGATGGGACCAATTATCGTAATGGCTCTTATTTATATTTTACATGGAGCTTATGTTATTGGAAGTGATAAATTGCCGGCACCCCAGGGACAGGCACTCGCAAGTATGATTAATGGAATTCTCGGAGGTAATGTTCCAATCGAGAAATATATATCCGGTGCCGGACTTGGCGCTTTGCTTAGTGCAAGTGGTATTGGTGGACTTGGAATTCTTGTCGGTCTTGGCTTTTATCTTCCTTTTAATATTGTTTTGACGTACAGTATTGGAACTGCATTAAGATTAATTATCGACTGGCGCAAAGGGAAAAAATTCAGTGAAGACATTGGAATACCCGTGGCAGCCGGCTTTATAGTTGGTGAAGCACTTGTAGGAGTTGGGTTTGCTCTTGCAATGGTTTTAAAAGGAGGTATGTGATGAAAAAATCAGGATATATTTTAATAGTTATTGCTTTTCTCATAGGAGCATATCTTACTTCCCTTGATCCCCAAAAAGTGATGTGGCAATACTTTGTACCTCTTATAATAATTGGATTCGTAGGAGTTACCCTAATTAAAATAAGCAGCAAAAAAACTACTCATACAGAAGAAAGATTTTCTAAAAACTTATCCGATATAGAATCAAGCCTTAATAACATTGTACAAAAATTAATTCAATTAAACTCCGAGAAAGAAAGTATAAACACTTACGATATGAGACACAAAATTGATGAACTTTTAATCGATGATCTGAATACATTTGTAGATGCGAGAGAAACAATAGGACACGCTTACAATTTACAGGTTTATGCTGATGTTATGAGCAATTTTGCAGGTGGTGAAAGATATCTAAACAGGATATGGTCGGCTTCTGCAGATGGATACATTGATGAAGTTAATTCTGTCCTCGAAAAGGCAATTGAACAATTCAAGGAAGCCAAGCAAAAACTTGAGGCAGTAAAAGCGGCTTAATATAACAATTTGCATTATTTTAACTTATGAGTTACATTTGCAAAAATTCTTCTCAGTAAACTAAGAGGTTGATGTCTTTTAACAAGAAAAAAAATATTTTTCTCCTGTTTTTTTACACTTCAGCATTAATTTTGTTGTCAGTAATCCTTTTTAGAAGCAATTCAGGAACACCTGCTAAAGAAAATATTATTTTAAAGCCAACTGTAGTAAGACTAAATGAATTTGGTTTTAAAGATGATTCGTTAATTAAAAAAAAGGAAAGTGTAAAACCTAACGAAACCCTCTCCGGAATCCTGGCAAAATACAATCTATCTGCTAATGAAATAGATAACATTCTTTACAATTCAAAGACAGATCTTGATTATCGTAAAATTATTTCCGGGGATAATTATTATGCTTACTTAAGCAACGATTCTTTAAGCAAACTAAATTATTTTGTTTACGAAAAGGATCCGATTAACTATGTAGTTTTCAATCTTACTGATTCGGTTGAAACTTATTCGGGACAAAAGGAAGTTAAGACTGAACGGGAATCTGTCGTTGGAGTTATTAATCATTCATTATACACAGCAATGTTGAATAATGAAGCAAGTCCAGAATTAGTAATTGAGCTTTCAGAAGTTTTTGCATGGGAAATAGATTTTTACAGGATACAGAAAGGCGATTACTTCAAAGTAATTTATGATGAAGAATTCGTAGATAATAAATCAATCGGGATTAAAAAAATCATAGGTGCATATTTTAATCATGAAGGCGAAGACTTCTACGCAATTGGATTTAGACAGAAAGAGAAAGATGAGTACTTTGATGAAAATGGTAAAAGTTTAAGAAAGGCTTTTTTAAAGGCGCCAGTCAAATTCAGCAGGATCAGTTCCCGGTATTCACTCCGCAGATATCATCCAATCGAACATAGAGTTAAAGCTCATCTGGGCACAGATTATGCCGCTCCGATCGGAACTCCGATACTTTCTACAGGCGATGGAATTGTGGCTGCGGCAACTTATTCAAGATACAATGGGAATTATGTAAAAATCAGGCATAACAGTGTTTATTCCACCCAATACCTTCATATGTCAAAATTTGCAAAAGGGATACGCAAAGGAGTTCATGTTAAGCAAGGAGATGTCATCGGATATGTAGGGATGACGGGAGAAGCAACAGGTCCCCATGTTTGTTACAGGTTCTGGAAAAACGGCTCACAGGTAGATCCACTTAAACAAAAAATACCTTCTTCGCATCCTGTTAAACCCGAATTTCTGGGAGCTTACAATAAAAGAAAAGCAGAAGTCTTATCGCAATTAGATAGTCTAAAGCTGTCAGTTGTAAACAAACCTGAACTAACCTCTATTCAAAATTAAATCTATTAAATAAGAATGCCATATCTAAAGTGATATGGCATTCTTAAATTTCACTTCTAACAAACTATTATTTCAACAGAATCATTTTCTTTGTTGAAATAAATTTCTTGCCCGAAGTTCCGGTTGCATCAATTGAATAAAAATATACTCCACTGCTTAATTGTCTTCCATTCCTTGAGGCATTCCAATCAACAGAATGATAACCTGCAGACATATCTCCATTAAACAGTGTTGCAATTTCCTCTCCTAAAAGATTGTATACTCTTAACTTAACATTTGCATTTTCAGGTATTGCAAACTTTATCGTTGTAGAAGGATTGAATGGATTCGGATAATTCTGACTTAATTCAAATTGTTCCGGGGCCACAGTATTTCCATTTTCTACACCAACCGAATTAGGATCATATTTAAATGCCATACCGAAAACTCCTCTATATCCCACAGAGCCAATTTCTGTAGCAGCACCGTTAGATTTATCAATCTGTATCAAAGTACTGAATTGGGTTTCTTCACCCGTAGTTCCATACAAATTTCCTTCCGGTCCAAATACCAGTGACCTTGTTTTTTTATTTAAGCCGGTTCTCCCAACCCGGGTAGTATCTCCTGTAGTTTTATTAATTCTATAAAGCCTATCATTTTGTGAAGACTCATCT
>Ga0075308_1000263_pt1 | contig 12997 bp, 10 predicted proteins | sample Joice_ThreeSqA_D_3_FD_120062 | JGI IMG/M metagenome (GOLD analysis project Ga0075308, IMG submission 120062) | Natural and restored wetland microbial communities from the San Francisco Bay, California, USA, that impact long-term carbon... | ecosystem: Environmental > Terrestrial > Soil >... | reverse complement strand
TATTCAGAAATTTTATAATAAAATCGGAATAAAAAATATCCACTCGGAACCTGTGCTGCTTGCAAGTGCGATAGGTTCCATCTTTGTTGTCTGGCTGCTGGGTTTAAGTATAATTCCCGGTGCGTTCCAGTGGCTGGGTGTGGGACCAAACGAAATTACTTATGAAAGACCTTACATAGAAAACAATATCAAACTTACGAGGTATGCATATAATCTTAATAATATTAATGAAAGAGAATTTCCTGTTTCTGAAAGCTTTACCAGGGGAATGGTAGACAGCAACAGCGCTACTTTCAATAATATCCGCCTGTGGGACTGGCGCGCTCTCGATGCAGTTTATAAACAGTTCCAGGAAATAAGATTGTATTACGAGTTTACTGATGTCGACATAGACCGTTATAAATATGCCGGGATGTACAACCAGGTTATGGTTTCTGCACGCGAAATGGAAGCATCAAACCTTCCGCAGCAAAGCCAGACTTTTGTAAACCAGAGATTTAAATACACTCACGGTTACGGAATAACATTAACAACCGTAACTGATTTTACTCCTGAAGGACTTCCGAATCTTTTAATAAAAGATATTCCCCCTGTAAGTTCTTATAAAGAATTAGAAGTTAAACAGCCGCAGATTTATTATGGTGAATTAACGAACTCACATGTTATCGTTAATACAACAGAATCGGAATTTGATTACCCGAGCGGAGAGAATAATGTTTATATAAAATATCCCGGGACAGGCGGAGTACAAATTTCAAATATATGGAGGAAGTTTTTATTCGGATGGATGTTTGACGGAACTCAACTATTCGTTTCTAATTATCCTACACCGCAAAGCAGAATTATGTTTCACAGGCAGATAGAGGATAGAGTTAAAACACTGGCTCCCTTTTTAACTTTTGATGCCGATCCTTACATAGTTTTAGTAAATGGAAAATTATACTGGATAATCGATGCTTACACAACTTCGAATTATTTTCCTTACAGCGCAACATTCAATTCAACGGAAAACATTAGTGTTAAAGAAGGTGATGTGAATCGTGTGTTAACAAATGAAACTGCGCCGGAACTTGATGGTGTAGATTATATACGGAATTCAGTTAAGGTCGTAGTTGATGCATTCAACGGTTCAGTTGATTTTTACATCTTTGATCAAAAAGATCCTTTAATAAAAGTCTGGTCCAAAATTTTCCCCGGTATGTTCAAATCAAAGGATCAAATGCCTGCCGCACTAAGAGCACACGTCAGATACCCGATTGATTTTCTGCTTGTACAGGGACTTATGTATGCAAAATATCATATGACCGACCCGACTGTTTTTTATAACCAGGAAGATCTCTGGATAAGAGCTACTGAACAATATTATGGCAGAGTTCAGCCTGTTGCTCCATATTACATTATGTGGCAATTGCCGGGAACCAGTAAACCCGAGTTTGTGCTTATTCTTCCTTTCACTCCAAAGAACAGGCAGGTTATGATTGGATGGATTGCAGGTATGTGCGACTCTACTAATTACGGTAAGTTTATTGCATATAAATTTCCAAAAGATAAAAGAGTTGTTGGTCCGCAGCAGGTGGAAACAAAAATTGACCAGGATAGTTTCCTTTCAGGACAATTATCTTTGTGGGATCAGAGAGGATCGAATGTTATTCGCGGAAATGTGCTGGCAATTCCAATTGAGAATACAATAATTTATGTCGAGCCGATTTACCTGCAGGCAGAAACAGCAGCTTACCCTGAGTTAAGACTTGTTGCGGTAATGCATGATGATAATCTTAGCTACGCTCCAACTTTTGGAGAGGCATTAAATAAATTATTTAGTGAATCAGCAGCAGAAAATGCGGAAAAACCAGAAACAGTAGAGCAAGAAGTTTCGCAGGAACAGCAGCCAAAGATTTCAGTTTCAGGTCAGATTAAAAATGCAAATGACGCATTTAATAATTATCTAAAACTGCAGGGAGAAAAGAAATTTGAGCAAGCCGCGAAAGAGTTACAAAAGCTGCAGAGGATTTTGCAGGAGTTATCGGAGAAGAAATAACGGGAAAACTGTTAAAACAGTTACGCGTTATTATCTTTATTTCATCTGTCATCTGGATAAATCCAGGTAAAACTTTTATAAATAAAAGAATTTTAAAATAGCCAGGACTTTAAACCCTGGACAATTCTACTCCGCCATGAACGACAGGGTTAATAGCTTTGTCACCAACTATAATTCCTAAGTATCGATGAAAAGTTATCACTTAACAATTAGTGAAGTTTAAATTTTAAAGTCTCAAAATTAGTTATATCACCCAAATAATCTCATATTGATATAGTCCTTCCTTTAAAAACTTCAAAAAAAAACAATTTTTTAGCGGCACATCAGTTGAGTTTGTAAAATCACGATTACGTTGAGTAGAGTAGAGAGATGAGAAATAAATTACACAAGTCCCGATTTAAACTTACAGTTGAATTTTCAATATTCTTCCTGATCCTCTTAGGTTCAGTTGCCTTCTATATCACCAGAATATACGAAACCGATGCCTACGAAAAATACAAAGATAAATCCGAAGCCTTTTCAAATTACTTAAAACAAAACCCCGAAGCATTTCAGCTTTCAAAAAAAAGTGATAAAGAAATATTAAATAAATTAGTAAATCTTAACGAAGCTCTTTATCTCGTTGTAGAAGGTGATGACGGTCAGATTCATAATGCCATTAATATAAAAATTGCAGAACAAAATTTATATTCCCGTATTAAACAACCTTCAGACATTACAAAAAGTAATCCTGTATTTAAAACATCTCAACCTGTAATTTCCGAAAATGTTAAGCTTGGTAGAATTTATCTGGGATTTGATGCAACAGAAACAGTTACTAAACTGAATAAAACGAAATTATTAATAGCGGTGTTTAGTCTTGCCATATTCTTAATATTTGTAATAATCGTATTCACCTTAAGCACATTGTCATTTAAACCTTTAATAAAAATAATTTCATCACTCGATAAAATTATGGACGGGGACAAATCTGTTAAAATAAATTACAAACGTAACAATGAAATCGGATTGCTTTCAGAAAAGATAAATTCGATTTTATTGGACCTTGAAAACAAATCCAACCGAATTGATTCTCTTAATGCAAAATTAGGAATTGCATTTAAAGAAAAAATTTATGAATTGGGTAGTGAGATCAGTCAACGCAGGAAAATCGAGCTATCTCTTTATAAGAGTGAAGAACAATTCGGATTGGTTTTTGAAAATGCGCCAATAGGAATGTTCATCGTTTCACCCTCTAATAAAATTATGAATGTTAATAAAGCATTCTGCGATATAACAGGTTACATTAAGCGGGAGTTAATTGGTTCGAATATAAAATTATTATTTGATGAATTGCGTGGTTCAACAATTGGATCGGATCAGAGACAACTCAATTATTATGATCTTGACGGCGAAAAAATAATGGTAAAAAGAAATAAAGATAAAATTAATGTTATAGCACAATGTGTAACAATTTATGATGATAAATCGATTCCAAAACATGCAATAGTTCAGGCGCTTGATATTACCGAGATTAAAAAGACACAAAAAGATTTAATGGTTGCTTTAGAAAAAGCAGAAGCATCTAACAGGCTTAAGAGTGCTTTCCTTGCACAAATGTCACACGAAATCAGAACGCCTCTCAATGCTATTCTTACGGCAGTACCAATTTTAGCCGATGATATAGACCCGGCAAACGAAGATGCACAGATTATTATAAACTCTGTCGATAGTGCCGGAAAACGATTGTTGAGAACTATAAATATGATCCTGAATATGTCGGCGGTTCAATCGGGAAATTACAACCCTGATTTTGAACCAATAAATATTGAGCTCGAGTTAGGAAAGCTTATGAAGGAATTTATGCCGCTTTGCGAAGAAAAAAACCTGAGCTTAAATTTCGGATGTTTTTCAAAAGAATCACACATCTACTGCGACTCATATACTACCAACCAGATATTCCAAAACCTGATTGGGAATTCTGTAAAATATACTAACAGAGGTTCCATTAAAATTTCAATTAAAGATTATGAGAATGATTCTCTTAAAATTACTATAAAAGATACAGGAATTGGAATGACACAGGAGTATATAGAACGTCTCTTCCTCCCCTTCTCACAGGAAGACGTGGGACAGAAAAGAGAATACGAAGGAAATGGACTTGGACTTGCTTTAGTAAAAAAATATGTTGAAATAAATAATGCCGAAATCAATGTTCAAAGCGAAAAAAATGTAGGCTCCGAATTCTCTGTCATTTTCAAAAAATATCAAGCTAATATTCCTAAAGTGGAAACCAAAGAAGTCCTGGTTTCAAAATCTTAATCCCGACAAAACATAACAAATTATATCATTTAAATGATTATCTTTCAGGATAAGTCACTTCCCTCATATCATATAATTTATTTAATTTAAAATCTTCCAGTCCTCTCGGTTTAATACCTGCAATTATAAACGGATTTCCCTCGTAGAGATTAATATTAGCGGAATATTTCTTTAAGATTTCTTTTGTATCATTAAAAGCTTGCAACATATTTGCCCGGTCAGAATCCGTAAGGAATTTATCAATTGTGTTTTTATAACCAGGAAGAAGAGGAAGAACAACATATTCATTTCCTCTACTTGTTGTTCCTTTAAAAACCCAGGTTGGGATATATGATACATTCGAAATACGAATGATTTTATTCCTAAGGTTTTTTGTTATTTCAATATTCAAAATTGCACCGGCATCAGAGTAACGCCATCTCTGGTTTGAAATAAAATTTCCCATAGAATAAGCAACAAATCCTGAATCGAGATTTCCATTATTTATTTTAAAGAATTGTACAGGTTCCAGAACGTGCGGATGCCCGCCTATAATTATATCGGCTCCAAAAGAAATTGTCTTTGAAACAACTTCTTTCTGATAAGCAGTAGGTTCTCTTTTATGTTCTTTACCAAAATGATAATGAACTATGACAACCTCCGCACCAATTTTCTTTGCTTTTTCTATATCTGATTTAATTAAATCAAAATCAATAAGGTTTATTAAATAAGATTTCCCTTCGGGAACCGGAATACCGTTTGTTCCATAAGTGTAAGCAAGAAAAGCAATTTTAATTCCTTTAATATTTATAATTCTTACAGAGTCCCTGTCTCTTTGAGAATTAAAAGTTCCATTATATAAAAGATGATTTTTTTTTAAGACATTTATAGTTCTTAAAAGTCCGGCTTCTCCCTGGTCGAGTGAATGATTATTCGATGTTGTAATCAAATTAAAACCCGCATTGTAAAGTGCAGTTATATATTCATCCGGACAATTAAAGAATGGATAGCCGGAATAACCTTTTGACTCCCCTGCTGTTACTGTTTCAAGATTACCAAAAACAAAATCGGATTGCCTAAAATAATTTCTTACTTCCCTGTAAACGGGATTAAAATCAAAAGTGTCTTTTTTAATTCTTGCATAATCATATTGAACCGAGTGACACATTAAATCGCCAACAACAGAAATTTTTGCAGTAACTGCAGAATCCTTCCCCGAGAATCCAAAACTATATGAATAAGCAAGGCTGCATAAAAGAGTTATCGTAAAAAGTAATTTCATCTGGAGATTTCTAAGAATAATTTCAATTGAATTAGAGAAAAGATGCAATTAAATATTGCTTTTTGCAAATGGGAATTGGAAAACCATTTTTAATAAAAAAGGCTGAATTAAAAATAATTCAGCCTAATTATATTAACCCGGTAATTAATTAACTGCCGGATTTAGCTGCTTTTCTTTCAGCTTTTACGTTTTGTATATCTTTACGTACATCCTGAGCGAGTTTTCTCAGATCACTCAGTCCTTTTCTTACTCTGGTACCCGCAGCAGCCTGGCCTCTTTCGTAGAATTTTTGGAAATCGACCTCCAGCTCCTTTACTGCGTTTACAAGGTCCTGGTATCTGTTCATATTAATCCTCCTTTATGTTGGTTGAGAAAAATGTTATTTAAGTCTACCTTCATACTCTGATAGAAAGGTTTTCCAGAACTATTTCTGCAATATCTTTTACTGAAACTTCATCTGCTTTTTCAAAATGTTTTACGCCGTCGTTCAACATTGTCATACAGAAAGGACATGCTGAAGCGATTGTATCTGCACCTGTGCCAAGAGCCTCTTTCGTTCTTTCAATATTTATTTTACCGCCTTCTTCATCTTCAAGGAACATTCTTCCGCCGCCTGCTCCACAGCAAAATCCTTTACTTTTGTTTCTCTTCATTTCAACTAAATCAAAACCATTAATATCTTTTAACAATTCTCTCGGCGGGTCATAAACATCATTATATCGTCCGAGATAACAGGAATCATGGTACGTTGCCTTTGTTACGGCGCTTTCATTATTAAGCTCTAATTTTCCTTCATTTATCAATTCATTAATAAATTGTGTGTGATGCTTAACTTCAAAATTTCCCCCAAACTGTTTATACTCATTACTAAGAGAGTGAAAACAGTGAGGACAGGATGTAACTATTTTTTTTACATTATAATGATTTAATGTTTCAACATTTTCATGTATAAGCATTTGTGCAAGGTATTCGTTCCCTAATCTGCGGGCTGTATCGCCATTACATTTTTCTTCGGTTCCTAGAATTCTGAAATTAACATTTGCTTTTTTCATAAGTGAAGCAAAAGCTCTCGAAACTTTTTTATACCTGTCATCGAAGGAACCTGCACATCCGACCCAGTATAACACTTCACAATCTGAATCTTCAGACATAGTCTTAATTTCTAATCCTTCTGCCCAGTTTGCTCTATCGGCATGATTAAATGCCCACGGAGTAAAGTTAGTTTCAAGACTTTTAAATACATTACCGAGACTAGGATGAAATTGTGATTCTGTTAGAACAAGATCTCTCCTCATGTCGACTATAGAATCAACATGCTCTATCATAACCGGACATTCCTGGACACAAGCCATGCAAGTCGTACATTCCCAAAGTTCAGTATCAGATATGTAATCATGAACTAGAGTCTTTTCAAAAATTTCTCCCGATGTTTCACCATTTACAAGTAGCGGCGCCTTATCAATTGTTCTTCTTCGGATATCAACTATTATTTTTCTTGGGGATAAAGATTTTCCTACAGTTGCTGCAGGACAGGAATCGGTACATCTCCCACATTCTGTACAGGAATAACTATCTAGAATTTGTTTCCATGAAAGCTGTTCAATATCTGCTGCGCCGTAAACTTCAAGCGTTTCATCTTCAAGATTAATTGGCTTAAGAGTCTTTCTTTTTTCATCAAGATTAGCAAAAAAAGTATTCGGCAAAGATGTGAGAACATGAAGATGTTTTGAATAAGGCAAGTAATTCAGGAAACCAAAAATTACAACAATATGTGCCCACCAGAAAAATTCATAATAAGAATTGGCACTTCCGGTGCTTTTGTAAAAGATTCCAGCAAAATATTGAGAAACAGGTCTTACTTCATATTGACCTAAAACAAAATTGTGTTTTGCGACAAGAGAAATATTTTCTCCAAGCATAAATACACAGACAAAAACTATCATCAATAAAATAAAAACGGCGTCAATCTTTCCAGCTTTATCAACTTCAAGCCTGGGAATATGACTGATAAATCTTCTATACAATGCATATAAACAAGATGCTATTACAAGGACGGAGAATATGTCCTGTACAATGGTTATTGCAGAATAGAATGCACCCGTAAAACTGAAATTAAACGGAGAATAAAATCCCTGGATAATAGCTTCAACAACTGCAAATAAGAACAATACGAACCCCCAGAAAATAATTAAATGTAGAATCCCTGCTTTAGGATCTCTCAATAGTTTTGTTTGAGCAAATGCGATTACCCACACTCTTTTTAGTCTTTCACCTATTTTATCAAATCTGTCATCTTTCTTTTTCGCAACAAGCATGTAACGAATTAAATTTCTGCAACTCCAAATAAAAACCAAAACTGATATAAGGAAGAAAAGAATAAAGATTATATTTTTTAATTCCATTTCATATCCTTATAAGGAGAATATGTTTTCGAAAATTTTATTCTGTCTTCCTGCTTTTGATTCCAAAATAAATTGCAGAAGCAGCAAAAGTTTTTAGTACCATCCAGATTGAAAAAACAGCAGCACCGGATACCACTGCCGACCAAAAATCTTTTACATAAAATGAATATAAAAAGAGAACCCCTGTAAAAAGTATAATTAAGTCTGCCAAAAACATAGCCAATGTAACTACAGTATAAGTTTTATACTTCTCAGTTATATAACCTGTAACAAAAGCAGCAATTGGAAAAGCAAGTAAATATCCCCCAGTTGGTCCGAACAGTCTGGCAAATCCAACAGCACCATTTGGTACCTGGGCAAAAACAGGAAGCCCGATAACACCGAGCAGAAGGTAAAGTAATTGACTATACGCCCCATTTCTTGCGCCTAAAAAAGCTCCCGATAAAAGCACTGCCATAGTTTGCAAAGTAAGCGGAACTGGTTTTAATGGAATGGCTATTTGTGCAGAAACAGCAGTCAGTAGAGTAAAAGAAAATACCCAAACAAATTTGTTTTCGGCTATTCTTTGCGTAATTGTTTTAATTGATACGTTTTTTGCAGTATGGTTCATGAACGAGTTTTCCTTATTAAAATTTAACTTTCCAAAAGAATTACTAAGAAATCACTATTTGCAAAGTATTTACAGGTATTAGCGATTGAAACCCCAGTTTTTAAAACCCTTGAATTATGAACAAAAACAATATATAAAGATAAGTTTATATTCCCTATAAGAATAATTAAATCGCTGTTTATTGTTGGTAAAAAACGAAAATCTTTGCTCATCTTTATCAAATATGCAGATTATAGTTAGAAAAGTCAAGAATTTAGCCCGTTTTCAAACTTTTTTATTTTTAAGGTTTTTCGCATGAATTTTAACCTAAAGGAACTTGATTTCTTAAATATTTACGTTAGTGCAATACTTCAAGCTATCTTTATTTTAATTGGCTATTTAAGTATTTTTTGAGCAGTCAAAGATGAAAATCATTCAATATTTTTTTCTAATTAAAAAATTGTGGCTGCTCTTCTGATTCAACTAAAAAGTGAAGAGTGATGATGAGATACCTTCTTGTTATACCTTCTATAGATATAAAAAACGGCAAAACTGTACGTGTTGTTCAAGGCATTCCTGAACTAGACTGCCAGGAGTATGGCAGTGATCCTGTTGAAATGGCAAAAATATGGCGTGCGGAAAATGCCAAACTTCTACACATAGTAGATTATGATGGCGCAATTGACCACTCGAAAGTAAATTATCATATAGTTGAAGAAATTTGTTCTTCTGTTATAATTCCTGTGGAATTTACAGGAGGCATCAGGACGCTCGATGATGCAAAACAAATTTTAGATACCGGGATTTGCCGTTTGGTAATAAGCACGATGGCAATAGAAAACCAGGAAGAGTTTAAAAAAGTATTTGAATATTTTGGTCCCGAAAAAATATGTGTAAATCTGGATATAGTGGATAAAGAAATTGTTACTAGAGGCAGACAAAGGAAAACGGGAATTTCCTATCTTGAATTTGCAAAGAAAATGACTGAGCTCGGCGTAAAAAGATTTATAGTTACAGACATCGGTAGAAACGGAGTTATGGCTGGTCCTAATCTTGAAATGTCAAAAAATATTGCTTTGCTTACTAAACAGAAAGTCACACACTCAGGCGGAATAAGAAATAAGGATGAATTACTTGATATTCAGAAACTTATGCCTTTAGGAATTGATTCAGTTATTGTAGGACGAGCTTTATATGAAAACAGGTTCCCTTGTCAGAAACTCTGGCGCGTTGCAGAATCAGGCATATTTTCTTGAGGTATTAATGAAAGAAAAAAAAATCGTTCATAGCAGCTTCTGGACTAACATATTTAATTCTCCGGCAAAAAAATCGAACTTAAAGAAATCTCTTCAATCAATCCCTCTCTTTAGCGGTTTAATAGGAAGAGATTTTTCGATTCTTATGAATATTATTCACAACAGGAATTACCTCTCCGGAGAATATATTTTCTACCAGGGTGATCCCGGCATTGGCCTTTATGTTATAAATGATGGTGAAGTAATAATCCAAAGAACAGATGAAAACAACAATGTTGTTCCTCTTGCAACATTTTACCAAGGAGATTTTTTTGGAGAACTTGCTCTTGTTGATGGAGAAAAAAGATCAGCTTCAGCTATTGCAAAAACCGATTGTAGTCTTGCTGTAATTTTCAAACCAGACTTAGATGAATTTATTGAAGCATATCCGCGTAAAGGTATTAAAATACTCCAGGGAATCTCACAGATAGTTGCGTTTAGATTAAGGAAGCTTAACGAAGATCATTTTGCCCTACAAAATAAACACAAAGAAAACCCGGAGACAGATTATGGAATTTGAAATAAAAAAAGTATTAGTTCCTATAGACTTTTCCGATTATTCCAAAAGCTCTTTAAAATATGCGGTAAACTTTGCAAAGAATTTTAATGCTTCTTTAGTGCTTGTCTATGTTGTTGAACCGGTTATTTATCCTCCCGACTTTAGCATGGGTCAGATTGCAATTCCTGCGGCGGGAATTGAAATGGATAAAAGAGCAAAAGAAGAATTAAACAAGCTTGCCGAAAAAGAAATACCTTCCGACTTAAATGTTAAGAAAATTATTAAGACCGGGAAGCCTTTTGTAGAAATAGTTGAAACTGCCGCTGAAGAAGATGTTGATTTAATAATTATTGCTACTCACGGTCATACAGGCGTTGAACATATTCTTTTCGGAAGCACTGCTGAGAAAGTAGTAAGAAAAGCTCCCTGCCCTGTGCTTACTTTACGAGAGCCTGCAAAGGGATTTAGATTTAAAGAAGCGCTGGAGAAAGCGTGACCTAACACTGTGACTTTGAGACGAGAGAAACTGAGACTTTGAGATATTAATTCTTGCGATCAATTACAAAATCAACAAGTGCTTTTAAAGCAATTTTACTTGGCGAGTCCGGAAAAACTTTTAATGCTTCTTTCGCTTTTTCAGAGTATAAATGTGCTTTATCGAGAGCATAGTTAATTCCATCATTCCTTCTAACAAATTCTATAATTTGATTAACACTTTCTTTGCCATTTACATTCTTAATCAATTTCCTGATATTTGAAGCTTCTCCGTTTGAAACATGGCTTAAGGAATAAATTAATGGAAGTGTGATTTTCTTTTCTTTAATATCTCCACCGACAGGTTTACCAATAAGTTTCGCCTTACCTTCATAATCAAGAATATCGTCTCTTATCTGGAATGCAATTCCAATCGATTCGCCAAATTGTTTCATTGCATTATGATATTCAGGATTATCCGAAGTGCTCAACGCACCAATTTCACAACAGGTTTCAAGAAGCGATGCTGTTTTGTCTGATATAATTCTAAAATATGTTTCTTCATCAATATTGAGTCTTCTTGTTTTTTGTATCTGGAGAAGTTCACCTTCTGCCATACGTTTGACAGTGTTAGTTATTACGCCCAGAAAATCATAATCTTTTCCTTCAACAGCAATCATCAATCCTCTCGAAAGAAGATAATCTCCCATTAAAACAGCAGCTTTGTTTTTAAATATTTTATTAATTGACCAGAAATTTCTTCTTTTATCTGCGTTATCAACAACGTCATCGTGAACCAGGGTTGCTGTATGCAGAAGTTCTACGAGAACAGCGCCCCTATAAGTCCGATCATTTACACCGCCCGCTACTTTTGCAGAAAGAAGGACAAGAAGCGGTCTTATTTTTTTTCCCTTCTGCCTGATTATATAGCGCGCAATAAGATCAACAAGCCCTACCCTGGATTTCATCGAGACTTTAAATTGCTCATTGAACTTGTCAAGCTCCGTTTTTATAGGATTGCTTATTTCGGAAAGGTTTCTAATCACTTTTTTTCTGAGAAAGTTTTGAAATCAATATGCTTATTTCATAAAGTAAAACTAACGGCACAGCTAATACAACTTGCGAAACCGGATCTGTTCCGGGTGTAAGGAATGCTGCAAGAACCATAATAACTATTATTGCATGACGTCTGTATTTCTTCATAAAGCTGGGAGTTAAGATACCAAGCTTTGTAAGAAAAAATGAAATCATCGGAAGTTCAAAAACACATCCCGCTGCTAGTAAAACACTCATAATTATAGATACATATTCATCAATAGCAAATTCATTTTTAATTAATTCTGTTCCAAATTGTCTTATAAATTGAAAAGCCAAAGGAATCATTACAAAATAAGCAAAAGCGATACCTATTAAAAAACTAATCGTGCTATAAAAAACAATTAGTAATACATATTTTCTTTCGCTCTTTCTTAGGGCGGGAGCTATAAATTTCCAAAGCTGGTAAAATATATTCGGCAGACTTAATATAACTCCACCAATTAGAGCAACCTGGAAATAAAGAAAAAGCTGCCCGAAAGGTTTTAAATTCTGAAGAGCAAGTCCGTTATCTTTTGCGGGTTTTAATAGAACATCCACCACTAAGAAATCAATAAAAATCCAACAAATAATTGCACCAACAACAAGACCAATTAAGGCGTATATAATTCTCCATCTCAATTCCTCAAGATGTTCAAGGAAACTCATTTCCTTTTCTTCTTCTTCCACATCATCGGCATTCATTTTTACTACATCTTCAGATGACACGCTTAAGCCTTAATTAGTTTAATTCAGCATAAAGAGGAAACTGTGTACAAAGCTGCTTAACTTCAAGTCTTATCTTCTCAAGTTTATCAACATCTTCAAAATTGTTCACCGCATCATTGATAAAATCAGCTATCATTTTCATTTCATTTTCTTTCATGCCTCTAGTTGTAACAGCAGGAGTACCAACCCGGATTCCGCTTGTAACAAAAGGGCTTCTTTGATCGAATGGAACCATATTTTTATTAACTGTGATACCTGCTTTTCCTAAAGAATTTTCTGCTTGTTTGCCTGTAATATTTTTATTTGTTAAATCAATAAGCAAAAGATGATTATCC
>Ga0075308_1000261_pt1 | contig 13038 bp, 9 predicted proteins | sample Joice_ThreeSqA_D_3_FD_120062 | JGI IMG/M metagenome (GOLD analysis project Ga0075308, IMG submission 120062) | Natural and restored wetland microbial communities from the San Francisco Bay, California, USA, that impact long-term carbon... | ecosystem: Environmental > Terrestrial > Soil > Wetlands... | reverse complement strand
ACTCGACTGTGGTTTTGTGTTCTCCTGGAATTGAACTAAAGTACTGTATGAAATTATGAGCTACATTCTTGAGATTTTCCTGTTTAACTATAGCTCCAGAAGAATCAACAGTGGTTAAGTAAGAAGTGAATTTATGAAGATAGATACCTGTGTAATACATTTGATACCTCCAACGGTTAAATTAAGATTGTTGGACAAACTTAACTTTTTACTTATTGGAAATATCAAGTAATAAAATTTATAATTAATATTGTGTAGCATTATAGTACAAATTATAATGTTTTATTCATTTTGCGACTTTCAGCTTTCATTAAAATCTGAGATAATAAGGAAGTATGAATTCTTCTGTTCGGCATAATATTTGGCTCAATCCAGTCAATAATCCAAATAATTATATGAGGAAAAAGATACAGTTGGTACCCTCTGGAATATCCTTTATTGACGAAGCTTGGGGCGGGTTCTATAGAGGAGGGACATATTTCCTTGTTGGTTCAAGGAAATCCGGCAGGACTTTGCTTGGTTTACAGTTTACAAAAGAATGTGTAAAACAGCAGGAATTATGTCTTTATTTTACATGTATGCGTCCTAAAGATTTGATGATTAATGCTTCTGCAATAAACTTTGATCTTCAATCGTGTATGAATGAAAATAAAGTTGTGGTAGTCCGTGTTAATTCTCCTGTCGATGCCAATTCGGATACTGAATCTGACGAATATCTATCTGAATATCTAAGAGATATTGTTCCTGTGGTTGAACAGTATCAGCCTACTAAATTAGTATTTGACGAAATGACTCCATTTATTGATTTTAACAATATTGAAAAACTTAAAGAATCTTTTATAAGAACTTGTGAAGAAATTGACGAATATGGAATTACAAGCTTGTTTATAATTGGTGAGCCAGCGACACCCTCTGCGGAAAAAATAGTACGCTCTTTATCAGAAAATTCAACGGGGACCATTCATTTACTAAAGAATGAAAATAATGCAAAGAACTTCTATATAGAGGGCACAATAACTATTACTCCGAGTGTTGGTCATACTGAAGGAGAATTCAAAACAGATTTTCACATAGAACCTAAGAAAGGATTTGTTACGAGCAACGAATCTTTGCAACATTCTTCTGAACAAGTTAATATTCCCGAAAAAAAAGAGGAAAGCAAATACAAATCTCTTTCAGAAATTGAAACCAAAACTGAAGACTTTTCTTTTACTAATTTCTATAACTATGATGATTTTCACTTAATTCTTAATAATCAAATTGCTTTTTATAAAAGTACAAGACAGCCTTTTGTGATTGCCTCATTCAAACTTGATGAAACGGCAATAAACCAGGGACTCTTAACTCTTTCACAATTGAAGAATGCAGCCAGGTTATCTACAAATAAAAAAGATAAGATTTGTGTTATTGACAATAGAGTTGTTGTTCTTATCACCAAGGAAGATCAAAAAAATGTTAATAATTTGATTGCCAGAATAAAAGAGAACCTGCCTAATACCGATCGTGAATATTTAAGTAAAGTCTCACAATATATTTCTGTTTATACTCAACAGGTTGATGATTCTGTAAATAATGCAGATGATTTATTAAACCAGACTTCTGCTAAAGTAGTAAGCTAAACCAATCCTTAGGCTCTCTTAATCCTGTGCTATAATGATACAAACTGCGCCACCTATCTAATACTGTTACAAGTGTGAATTCATAATAAAAATAAAAACGTAAGTGTTCTAATGGCACCATAATTGTCCATTTTAAGCGAAAATAAAAGGCAGTAAGTGATTATGATAAAGGGATTTGTATGTTAGGATGGTTAGTTTCATTTACTTTGTTGTAGATTAACCGGAACCAATCATCCACTACTTTTTGATTTTTATTTTGAAAGAAATGCAAAAGTTAAATTTAGAAAACAGGAAATAAAAAATTAAATGGAATCTATTCCGCTTTTATATCAAATAATTTCTATTATTGTAATTAATACTATTGTTGTATCTATAGTCGCTTATTTCCTTTGCCGAAGGAAAGTCAGGGGAGAAATTAAAACCTTAATCGCACAGGCAAAGTTAAATGAAGAAGGAAAAGTCAAACAAAAGTCTTCAGAATTACAAAAAAACGAGACGGAAGTTTTTAAGCAATATCAAGGGAGCGGTTCTAAAGTAGAAAACAAAGATGTCTCTCCGGAAAAACAAGCAAAGGATAAGAAAAAGCAAAAGTATCTCAGATATACTACATCGGGATATATTAATATTGAAGAGGATAAAGACAAAAGGAAATCAAAATGGCGTTAAAATATGCAACGATTTGTTAGAATCTTATCAAAAAATATTTTCATTGCGGATTAAAATATGTCTACAGTTCGGTTAAAATTAAATAGCTATAAAGAAGCAATATCTAATAAAAATTTAGTTGAGATAATTGATAAAGTTATTTCCAATTACCCTCTAACTTTTGTTGACCTTGAAAGATTAAGAAAAGAAATAGAACAGCTTGAAGAATTATTCTGGATTAAAGATAAAGAAGGAAAATATCTTATTGTTAATAGCAGGTTTTCTTCAAGTTTACATTTTGCCACTTCTCAAATAGAAGGTAAACCTGTTGATAAATTCATTCCTGGTTATCTCTTAAATTTTAACACGGCTTTAGATGATTATATCAAGGAATCCAGAAATGTATTTATTATTGAAGGCTTTCCTTTCACTGGAGTTTCAGCAGATGAAGATTTCCAAACAATTGAAATTCCTGTTACAGGTGTTGAAGGTAATGTTATAGCAATAATTGGAGTTGCACAAAAAATTACTTTACAACCCGAAGAAAACGAAAATATATCTGAAGTCAATAAAGATTCAGAGCAGACAACAGATGATAGTAAGACATACGATTTCCTTGTACAAAATAATACCGAACCGGTATTTATATATGACAAAGCAGATCTTCGCTTCCTTGATGTAAATAATGCGGCTCTTAAATTATATGGTTATACAAAAGATGAATTCTTACAGCTTGATTTGACTGATCTTTATGCCCCGGACGATATTCAAACTTTACTGGATAAGAACGGCGAAGAATTTGGGAAAGTTTATGTTACCAAGCCTTACAGGCAAAAACGTAAAAACGGAACAACTATTTTTGTCGAATTAAGCAGAGTTAAAATCAAATATTATGATAAAGAAGCTCTCTTCAATGTGATAAGAAATGTAACGGACAAACTTAAATTTATAAAAGAAAGCCAGCAATATAATTCGCTTTATAAAAATACAAGCGATTTATTTTTTGTGACAGATAGGGAAGGATTTGTAAAATTTGTTAATGATTCAGCAGTTGAAACTCTAGGTTATTCTGCTGATACATTAGAAGGATCTTCATTCGCCTCTATGGTTATTGATGAAGATAGGGGAAAGATAAATTCTTCTGTTTTTAAATCTCATTCAAGAGAAAAATTATCTTTTGAAACCTCATTAAAAAAAGCAGGAAACGAGTTTTTAGAAGTTCAGTTTATTTCAAATCCTGTTTTTGATTATAAGGACGAAGTTGATTCATATACAGTTATATGCACTCCCAAACGAGAAAAGGAAATTAAGGAAGTAATAAAAGAAGTAATTAAGGAAGTTCCGGCAGAAGTTAGCACAACCTCTGAAAATTTTTTGAAAGTTGCGCCAGAAGCTGCTTTTTTATCAGGAATTTTTCATGATCTATTAACACCGATAAATGTAATTCTTGGTTTTGTTCAGGAATTAACTGAAAATATTGAACCCACTACACCTGAACAGAAAGAAGCAGTTGAAATTATTTACCAGAACAGGTCAAATCTTTTAAGTTCGATGAACTCAATAATTGAACTTACTCAAATTGCTAAAAAGCAGACCGAATTGAAATATGATACTTCTAAACTTATTGAAATATTAGAAAAACTAAAGGATGAAATCCGGAAAAGTAAAACTGAAAAAGTTGAAGTAGATTTTGGAAAGATTTCAATGTCTATTGAGATAAAAACTGATTTACAGAAATTTCAAAAACTATTTGCACTGATTATAAATATCATTTCAAAGGTTAGTGGTAAAAATAAAATATACTTGTCGGCTTCTCCTTTTACCAAAGAACTTTTTATAGTATATGTTAGAGATGAATATTCTTCAATGACGGAGATTTTTGCGGAAAAGTTAAACTCTATTTTTACCAGGGAGAATAGATTATCCGGAGAATCAGGGATTTCTTTATTAACATTAAATCTCTGTAATAGTTTAATGGGACTTTTAAGAGGAGAGTTTAAAATCCTTGACGAAAGGGAATCAGGCTTTATTTTCCCGTTAGATTTAGCCAAAAGATTAGAGGTTGCGGATGTAAAGGTTAAAATTGACGAAACCGTATTGGAGGATAATGATAGGGAAAGGCCAGACATTAAAGAAGAAAAAACGGAAGTGGCCAAATTTGAAGAGGTTACTTTCCTTAAAGAACCTGAAATTAAAGAAACAATAATTGATAGACAGTCTGTTGAAATTTCCGGTTTTAGTTGTCTTTATATTGAGGATCAGACCGATTCTCAAATGCTATTTTCTAGTGAGATGAAGGTCTTAAAAGAAATTAATTTTGCTTCTAGCTTTGAAGAAGCATTACCGCTTATTAAAAGTAAACAATTCGATTTTGTAGTTATAGACATAAATCTTCAGGGGGACTATAACGGACTCGATATACTTAGAATTATAAGAACTATGCCTGGTTACCAAAACACACCAATAATAGCAGTCACGGCATATCTTTTGCGGGGGGATATGGATAAATTTATTAATGCCGGGTTTACTGATTTTATTTCAAAGCCTATTTTCAAGGAAAAACTCATTGATTCACTTGAAAAAGTTTTATCATATAGTAAAAGTTGACAACAAATCAGTAAAATCGAGTATCGTAATTAAGTAAAAATGAAAAAGGACACAGTTACATTTTTCTAACACTTAATAGTGTCAACTTTTTAAGGAGAATTTTTACTAACAACTATTTTACTTCTTACCCAGCATTATATTAACTTTCTAATGGTTAGAAAAACAAACTTAATATATCAGACCCGTTTTTTTCAATTATTAATATCACATTCTTAGCAGGTTTAAAAATCAATATAAACAATATTAAGAGGTCTCGTTCTGCAGAATAAAAACTTAAAAAATGAAATAGCATGGAAAAGATGGTGTAAGAATGCCGAGAAATTTCCTGACAGGGAAGCGATAATACATTGGGTAGCAGAAGAAGAACCATTTAGATGGACTTTTTCTTCTTTAATCTCCTCAGCTGAAAAATTTTCTTTTCTTTTGCACCAACATGGAATTAAGCGTGGCGAAGTTTGTGCATTAATTATTAGACATAATCCGGATTTTTATCCTTTATATATGGCAATTTCTAGCTTGGGTGCAATACCTGCAGTGCTTGCATACCCAAACCCACGCCTTCATCCTGATAAATTTAGACAGGGAATAGAAGGAATGTCTCATCGGTCGGGTCTCGATTGGATATTAACAGAAAAAGAGCTTGATCCGATTATAAGACCACTTGTTGAAAAAGAAGGAAGTACTATAAAAGGAATTCATTTCCCATTAGAATGGAATAAAGCTTTAACTGCTGATGATACTTTTTTAAATGAAATAAAAGAATTACATCAAGGAATTAAAAATACAGATCCGCTTCTTCTACAGCATTCATCGGGAACAACAGGATTACAAAAGCCGGTTTTATTATCTCATAGAGCAGTCTTAAATCATGTAGAGAACTATGCTGAAGCGATTCATCTGAATGAGAACGATAAGGTTGTTAGCTGGCTTCCACTTTATCACGATATGGGTTTAATAGCTGCATTTCATCTGCCTTTAGCTTTTGGCATTCCTTCTGTTCAGGTTGACCCTTTTGAGTGGGTAATGGTTCCATCATTGCTTTTTGAAGCTATCTCAAAGGAGAAAGGCACTGTTTCCTGGTTGCCTAATTTTTCTTATAATATGATGGCAGATAAAATTCAGGATGATGAACTTGAAAACATATCTCTTGAAAGTGTGAGAATGTTTATAAACTGCAGTGAGCCTGTTCGTAAAGAAAGTCACAAAAAGTTTCATGATAGGTTTGAACAATATGGATTAAAACCAAATTCCTTGTCAGCCTGTTATGCAATGGCTGAAACAACATATGGTGTAACACAAGTAGAACCTGGAACCGAGCCTTCACTATTAATTGTTGATAGGCAGGAAATGTCAAAAGGGAAAATTAAGATTAGTGATGATCACGAAGTTTCTAGAGCCTGCATTTCTTCTGGTAAAACAATCAAAGGATGTGAGATTAAAATTGTTGATGAGAACAGAAATGAGGTAAGCGACGATTCGATCGGTGAGATCGCAATTAAGTCGGCGTCAATGTTTGACGGCTACCGTAATTATCCTGAAAAGACTGCTGAAGTATTACAGGATGGTTGGTATTATAGTGGTGATTACGGCTTTAAATATAATGGCGAATATTATATTATTGGCAGGAAGAAAGATATTATTATTGTAACAGGAAATAATGTTTATCCCGAAGATGTCGAAGAAGCTGTAAGCAAAGTAGAAGATGTAATTCCAGGAAGGGTGGTAGCATTTGGCGAAGAGGATCCTGAAATAGGAAGTGAGCAGATTAGTGTAATTGCCGAGACTAATCTCTTAAATGAAGATGAACAAAAAAAGTTAAAAATGGCCATCGTAAAAGCGGGCATGGATATAGACATTACAATCAGGAAAATTTATCTTGTACCTCCAAGATGGTTAATTAAAAGTTCTGCCGGTAAGCCAAGCAGAAAGGCTAATCGTGAAAGAATAATTGATTTAAAAGAAAATAAAGTGGAACTAAAATGATTTCAGACGAATTAAAAAAGGTGATATTAGAAGCTTTAAAACTGGATGACTTTGATATTAAGGATGAAACAGTTGCCTCACAGGTTCCGGGATGGGATTCGTTAAGTCATATAAATGTAATTCTTGCTGTAGAAAAGCATTTCAATATTCGTTTCAATAATAGAGAAGTCCTTCGGTTAAAGAACGTTGGGGACTTACAGAGATTAGTTACATCAAAATTACAAGGTTAATCTTTGTGCTGACAAAATTCATTGTTCAGTTCGTTCGTTTATAAGAATGGTCCAGTATAAAAATGATTAGTTCAAAATATCAAGTCCTTTCAAGCTTATAGAATGCAATTTAATTCAATAGATTTTGCGATATTTTTACCTATTATATACTTCCTATACTGGTTTGTATTTAATAAAAGCTTAAGGATACAGAATTTATTTCTTCTTGTTGCCAGTTACTTTTTTTATGCATGGTGGGATTGGCGATTTCTTTTTTTACTAATCGGCATAACAATCGTAGATTTTTTTACTGCCACACAGATATATAAATCTGATTCGGTTAAAACACAGCGTTTCTTTCTATCAATCAGTTTATTAGTTAACCTGGGATTTCTCTTCTTCTTTAAATATTATGATTTCTTTGTACAAAATTTTGTAGCAGGTTTTTCATTATTGGGGATAAAATTTAATATTTCCACGTTAAATATATTGTTACCCTTGGGGTTAAGTTTTTATGTCTTTCAAAGTCTTGGATATGTTTTTGATGTATATCTGGGTAAGATAGAACCGACAAAAAACATAATTATATATGCAGCTTTTCTAAGTTTCTTCCCAAAATTGGTTATGGGACCGATTGAGAAACCGGGTAGTATTCTACCTCAATTTTCGAGTGAAAGAAAATTTGATTACGATAAGACTGTAGATGGACTCAGACAAATTCTTTGGGGGTTGTTTAAAAAAATTGTAATAGCTGACAATTGTGCAGTTTACGTAAATGATATTTTTAATAATTATCATCATTATAACGGAAATACTTTATTTATAGGAGCGGTTCTTTATGCGGTTCAGATATATTGTGATTTTTCTGGCTATTCGGACATAGCAATTGGGACAGGTAGGCTGTTTAGTTTTAACTTGATGAGAAACTTTGCATATCCATATTTTTCAAGGAACATTTCTGAATTCTGGAGAAGATGGCATATCTCACTTACCAAGTGGTTAACAGATTATGTTTTTACGCCCGTCCAGATGAAATATAGAAATTTAAAAGCGACTGGAAATGCAATTGCGATTATATCAACATTTTTATTAGTCGGATTATGGCATGGTGCTAACTGGATGTTTATTATCTGGGGTTTACTTAATGGAATTTATTTGGTTTTCTTTATGCTTTTTAACAAAGATTCTCATCCGATTCCTATTATTGTAAAAAATCGACTTCTTCCTTCAGTTAAAGAGCTAATTCAAATTGTAGCAATATTTTTAATAACTGTATTTGCCTGGATATTTTTCAGATCAGAGAGTATATCGGGAGCATTTGAATATATTTCAAGAATATTTTCGAATTCTTTATTTAAGAAACCGGAAGTATTAGGATTAAAAATAATTCCATTAATTTTAATTACAATAGGAATAGAATGGTTGCAGCGGGATAAGCAGCACGGAATGGAATTTACAAATTTAAAGTTTCCATTTTATATTAAATGGGCATTTTACTATTCTATAATGTTTTTAATCATTTATTTCGGAGTTAGTACACCGAACCCCGGATTTATATATGTTTTATTCTAAAGTGATATGAACAAACTAATAAAAAGAGGAATAATTTTTATACTGATCTTTTTTGCTATCGGTGAGTTAGTCATTAGAACAGAAGATGCGCTCAACGGAAATAATTTTTTTTCAAATGAGCGGAATCGATTAGCTACAAAAAACAAAAATCCCATTGTTCCTTATACCATTTTCGGTCCCCATTTTTATGCTGAAAAAAATGGTGTTAAATATATATCCAGTACTCACCATGAACTTTACCCATTAATAAAGCCCGAGAATACTTTCAGAATTGTTTGTATGGGAGAATCTACTACAGAAAATGATGTCTCTTACAGGGACTATAAAATACATTATCCCTTATTATTGCAAAAAATGCTTCAGCAAAAATACCCGGACAAAAAAATTGAAGTTATTAATGCAAGTTATGCAGCTTACTCTAGTGCACATTTGCTTGTGGTATTATTACTTGATGTTATCTCATGGAACCCGGATCTTATAGTGATAAGTCAAAATATTAATGATGTAGATGCTGCATATTGGAGTGGTTTAAATTTTGATTACTCTAATAAATATGGAACTCAACAATTTCTCCCGGACTATTATGATAAATTTACGACTCTGAATGTATTATTTCAGTGGTCCAGTTTTTATTGGTATTTAGAAAATAGGGCACAATATTATTCTGAAAAATTTCAACAAAAAAAGAAGCTAACAAAAATTTCATACGGAAAAGAGCCTCCTAAACTTGGCCAGGAGATATACGAAAGAAATTTATTGAACTTCTATTATATAGCTAATAAATGGAATATCCCTGTATTATATTCCACAGAGCCATTGAATTCTGTAACGGGAAGTTTTGGCTATTTTTTCTGGACTGAAAACAATAAAACTGTAAGATTACCTTTAGATTCGGAAAGAAAAGATCATCACGAGATTTATAATAATATTTTGAAAGAAGTAGCTAAAAGTACGAATTCATATTTTTTGGATAATGATTCATTATTTGGAGGAGACCCCAAGTATTTTATTGATGAAGTTCACTACACAAAATTAGGAATTGAAGAATTATCCAAGAATTATTTTGATTATATAGTTTCTAAAAATATTATAAAACAAAAGTAAAAACAAAAGAATAAACCTGGAAATATTCTAATTATTTAATAAGAATCATTCTCTTAGTCTGAGCAAAAGTAGAGCCATCATCTCCCTTAACTTCCAACCTATAGAAATATACTCCACTCGAGAACTTTGATGCATCAAATATTGTTTCGTGTACTCCTGCATTCATTTGTTCGTTATTTAGAATATTTACTACTTCCTGTCCAAGTGTATTGTATAACTTAATATTTACTGTTGCCTTAGTAGGTAGTGTAAACCTGATTGTAGTAGAAGGGTTAAAAGGATTGGGGTAATTCTGGTCCAATGAAAAATTCTTTGGCGTCTCTAAGTTAACTTCAACCGAGGTTGAATAACTAAAAGACCCATTAAAATCAATCTGCTTTAACTTGTAATAATATTTACCAGGTAGTGTAGTATCATCTGTATAACTGTACATAAATTTATCAGTAGTGGTACCGTGTCCAAGTACAAAAGCTATTTCCTTGAATGTGCTGTTATCACTACTTCTTTGGATACTGAAGCCGGAGTTGTTTATCTCGGTGGCAGTATGCCAGTTAAGGATAATTTTTCCATTAGATGTATTTGCAATAAATGATGTCAACTCTACTGGGACAGGAGAAGTAACTTCATTCCCGAGGTTTTCTTTATTTAATAGAGTTGATTCATCATCAGCGAAGAAAACACAAGCATCTAAATCCCAGCTTAGATAGGCAGAGCTATCAGGATCTTCCGTTGTAAAATCAATTGTAACAACATCTGTCCAGTCAGGATATTGAGCAATCAATGTCCCACTGTTTAAGTTATTTAATTCGATATTAATACCAATTTGATTTGGCGCTGGTCTCACAATTTTTCCTACTTCATAGTTTTCGCCGCTGAAATTGTGAAAAGTATAATTTGTATCCTGACCAGGGTTCAATGGGTACGAAACACCGCCATCAAAAGTAAATCTTAGGTTTGAAGACCCAAGGCGATCATTTATAGTATTAGAGCTTATTTGAATTTTTACTGAGTAATTTATTCCATTGTTTATCATAACTACAAACCGTCCATTGATATTCTGAGCAGGACACAAGGAATACATTGAGGCAATTAAATAAAATATTATAGCTTTTAATTTCATAATTAAGTTTTGTTACTGTGTCTGGGAATCTTTTCCGTTATTTGAACGCCAAAATAGGTTTTTATCTATCGCATTTACATAGCCATCTAGATTATAATCGCCTTTCAAATATTGGTCGAAGCCATTTTCAGGTCTCCACGTTAAGTTTAGGTCTTCAGCATTTACAAATCCATCTGAGTTACCATCGCTAGCAATCATACCCCAGACTTTTGTTGGATTAGTCTCAAGCAATTTTGAACCGAAATAACCACCATAATACTTGCTGCTGTCTGTTGTAAAATCGTAAGTAATAGTATTGTTTGTTAACCCTACAGGACCAGAGCTAATTACTGAAAGATGATTTCTATGTTTAATAGCTACGTAATAATCGCCAGGCAAAACATCACTGAAGGTTATTGGGCTCGTCCCGTCAAGGTCAACTATATTACCATTACTTTTAAGAAATGCAGCTCTTGTCATTATACAAGTAGAGTCATTCTCTTTTAATTTTAATAAAACCCAGTCCACAACTCCAGAAGGAATTTGATTTACGTTTTCTGCACCATTGTAATTCCAGGGTGGATTATTATATGGTTGTGATAGAGGTATTAATCCTTTTGAATTGAGAGTTGTACTCATTGTGTTGTTTCCGATATATGGCCCTTGTAAAAATACTTTTACGGAGACTGTTAACGGAATAGTCATAAATTCTCTTACTTCAGACCACCCATAACCAGAAATTCTTACCCTCCAGAAATACTTTGTTCCAAACTTTAATCCTGAAGGCTGTATTGAAGTTTCAGGAATACTTGAATTCTCAAAAATTATATTAGTAAAATTCGTATCAATTGCAATCTGTAAGTCATAATTAACACTCATTATAGAAGCGGCAGGAGGAGCAGACCAACTCAAAGCAACATTAACTGTCTGGTTCTCCGTATCGTTTGCGGGGAAAGTTAAAGTAGGTTGATAATAATTTTGAATGGCATCAAACCAGGTATCTGCTATTGCTTGATAACCGTTTGTATTCGGATGAGCCGTATGTAAAATGCTTCCTGATTGATATGTGAAATTATTATTTGAAAAATTATTATAATAATCGCCGAGAGCAGTATATAGATCAATTAAAGTGACTTTTTCTCTTTGTACAGCTGGAAGGGAGTTTATCATACTTGGAAGTAAACTATTAGTTGTCACTGTCTTGTCATGCCTGTATTGATTGTCTCCTCTATCTATTATCGTTCCAAGAAAAACTTTGATATTAGGATTAGAGACATAGATAGAATCAAGGAGTTTTCCTATAGAAGTTGCAAGTTCAGAAGCTGTTTTTTCCCATTGGTTATCTTGCTCGGTACAGTCGTTTGTTCCTATCAATAATAGTACAATATCCGGCGGATTACTTTTTAAGAATCCACCAATTTTAGTGCTGAGCATTTTTGTCGTATCAAAAGCTGGCAGTCCGGAAACCCAACCGGGATGACCTTCATTGTCTCTGTCAAAATCATTAGGTAACCCTCCAGTTAAACTGCCGACAAAGTCAACATTATATCCGGCATTAACCAATTGTAAGTATAATGATCTTCTATATCCTGAACTATTTGAATTATCAGGGTTTGTTCCCCATGTAATAGAATCTCCTAATGGCATCAGTTTAATAGTTGGGCTAGTTACCTGTTCCATCTTAGTCATTAGTTTGTTTTCTTTTATAATACTTAAAGTAAAACTCTCATCACTTACATCAAATAAAAAAGGATTCAATGCATCGCTTATTCTGATTAAGACATATGGAGTTTTTACGTTAGCTGTTTTCCAACTATAGTTTCCTATAGAAGCATCAACTGATTTTACGATGATATCCCAACTAAAACCATTGTCTAGGGAATATTCAATTTTAACTTTATTAATATTTTTACTTTCCCATTTAATCAACTGAGTTGAATTAGCATTCCAATTCTCTTCACCGTTGGGAGAAATAACTTTAATGGATTGTGCAGATATCTCACAGGATCCTCCCAAGATAATGAGAAGTATGAAGTAGGGAATTATTACTTCTAAAATATTTTTTTTTCTAATAAATATTTGCATATATCTCAAACATAATTTCACTTCATTATGTATTGGCCTACAAAAATATTACAGAGTAGAAGCCGAAAAGTTGATAATTTAATAAATTGGATTCTTCACATTGCTCGATCTTATT
>Ga0075308_1000260_pt1 | contig 13109 bp, 10 predicted proteins | sample Joice_ThreeSqA_D_3_FD_120062 | JGI IMG/M metagenome (GOLD analysis project Ga0075308, IMG submission 120062) | Natural and restored wetland microbial communities from the San Francisco Bay, California, USA, that impact long-term carbon... | ecosystem: Environmental > Terrestrial > Soil >... | reverse complement strand
TGCCGGAACTTTTCCGCTCACAATATTTTTGTCAAAGTGAAAACATAGATTACTTTAATCTTGCAGAAACGATTCCCGGTCCATCGACTGAAGCCATTTCAGAAATTGCAAAGAAGAAAAAAATTGTTGTCATTGTTCCCGTCTTTGAAAAAAGAGCACTTGGAGTTTATCATAATTCACTTGCTGTAATTAATACAAAGGGAAAAATCGCAGGCATCTATCGTAAGATGCACATCCCGGATGATCCTTCTTATTATGAAAAATTCTATTTCACTCCCGGAGATCTCGGTTACAAATCTTTTAAAACTGAATATGGTGATATAGGAACTCTAATTTGCTGGGATCAATGGTATCCTGAGGGAGCAAGATTAACGGCTTTGCAAGGTGCGGCAATTCTTTTTTATCCGACTGCCATTGGGTGGCATCCTCACGAAAAGAAAGAACATGGCAAATCACAATTCGAATCATGGCAGACAATTCAAAGAAGTCATGCAATTGCAAATGGAGTATATGTCGCAGCGGTTAACAGAATTGGGTTAGAAAAAGAAAATTCAAAATCTGCAGGAATTCAATTCTGGGGTTCCTCCTTTATTGCAGATCCGCAGGGAATGGTCATTGCACAGGCTTCTGTTAATAAAGAAGAAGTTATTATTGCCGACGTTGATTTAAATAGAATCGAGTACATTCGAAGGAATTGGCCATTTCTTAGAGATAGAAGAATTGATTCGTACAATCCTATTACTGAAAGATTTTTGAAATAGCTTACCACTAAGACACTTAGATCACTCAGAGCCAATAAGTGTTTCTTTGTGTTCTTAGTGCCTTAGTGGTTTTCACCAATTAATTTATGGAACAACAACAAAACAATTTTTTTTGCCCGCCGCCAGAATGGTTTCCTCACGAAGCAACCTGGCTTGGCTGGCCACATAATAAAGAAGACTGGCCTGGAAAATTTTCTCCGATTCCATGGGTTTATGGAGAAATAGCAAGATATATTTCACGTGCAGAAAAAGTTAGAATATTGGTTGAAGATAAAGAACATCAGAAAAAAGCTGAACGAATTTTAACATCGGTCGACGCGAATTTTGAAAATATTGAATTCTTTAAAATGAAAACCAACCGCGGATGGATGAGAGATTCAGGTCCCGCTTTTGTAAAAGACGAAAAAGGAAATATTTCTTGTGTCAATTTTAAGTTTAACGGTTGGGCTAAGTATGATAATTATAAAAAAGATGAAAAGCTTCCGAAATTCATTTCTGAAAAATTTAATTTAAAAAGAATTATAGCGGAACATAAAGGAAAACAAGTTATCCTCGAGGGAGGCAGCATCGATTCGAATGGGAATGGAACTTTGTTAACCACCGAAGAATGTTTAATGGATGATAAAGTCCAGGTAAGGAATCCCGGCTTCACAAAAAAAGATTATGAAGAAGTTTTTAATAAATATCTCGGAATTACAAACACTATCTGGTTGGGAAAAGGGATTGCCGGAGATGATACTCACGGCCACGTTGACGACCTTTGCAGGTTTGTAAACAAAAATACTGTTGTGCTCGTACAGGAACAAAATAAAAATGATTCTAATTATAAAATTTTAAGAGAAAACAAGGAAAGATTACAGGATGCAAAACTCGAGGATGGTTCATCATTAAATGTTGTTGAATTACCGATGCCTTCACCAGTTGTTTTTAAAGGAGAAAGACTTCCTGCAAGTTATGCTAATTTTTATTTTTCAAATTATGCGGTTCTTGTTCCAACGTTCAACGATCCTAACGACAAAACAGCCCTGGGGATTTTATCTTATCTAATTACTGATCGATCTGTAATTGGAATTCATTCTGTAGATCTTGTTTGGGGATTGGGAACTATTCATTGCTTAACCCACGAGCAGCCCAATGTTAGTCAAATCACAAGATAGTGATTAATAAAAAACAGGTAAAATTATTGAAAAGTTACATGTTTGCCAATATTGTTATTCCTTGATATATTTTCACAAGGTTTTATAGAAAGTGTGAAAAGAATTTATAAAAATACTTTATTTAAAAAGAAGTATTAATATTTGCTTTCCTTCCAAGGTTATTTATTTTTATCTTTTGAATAAAGGTGTTAGAGTTTTCTTAAAAAATACTATGAATAAGAACAATTTTGAAAAGATAATATTTTTACTTTTCATTTTTACTTTGATAAGTGCAATTCCTTCTTTTGCCCAGACAGATGTTTCACAGGATTCCTTACTGGATAATGCGACGTTAGAGAACTGCGTTCAGTATGCTCTTATACATCAGCCGTCGATTCAACAATCGTTACTGGACGAAGAAATTGCAAGTAAAGAAATAAATAGTAAACTGGCTGACTGGTTTCCACAGATCGATTTTACTTATAACCTTCAACATAATTATAAATTACAGACTTCTGTAATCCAGGGGAACACAGTAAGATTTGGAGTTATCAATACATCGAGCGCACTATTCTCTGTGAACCAGACTATTTTTAACAGGGATGTTTTGCTTGCAAGCAGTACTGCCGCTGAAGTTTCAAAACAGGCAGGACAACTTACTGAAAGTAACAAGATAGGTCTCGCTGTAAACGTAAGTAAAGCTTTTTATGCAGCACTCTTATCACAAGACCAATTAGAAATAATAGGTGATGATGTTACAAGATTAGAACAAAGTAAGAAGGATACTTATTATCAATTTAACAGTGGTTTGGTTGACGAAACAGACTATATGAGAGCTACTATCGCTTTTAATAATGCTAAGGCAGAACAGCGAGGAGTAGAAGAGGCATTAAAAACGAGTTACGCTTATCTAAAGCAGCTTATGGGTTATCCGGCAAATTCCGAGTTAAAATTAGTTTATGATCATAACGAGATGGAGAATGATATTTTTGTGGATACTACTGAAGTAATTAATTATGAAAACAGGATTGAGTACCAGATTTTGCAAACAGCACATAGTTTACAGGAGGCAAACCTTAGTTATAACAAATGGAGCTTTATCCCGTCTTTGAAAGCTTTTGGAAATTATAATTTTAATTTTTTTAATGACAAATTTTCTAAGCTCTATGACCAGAATTATCCAACGGCTTATATAGGTTTACAGTTGTCATTCCCCATTTTTGAAGGCGGCAAAAGGTTCCAGGAAATTCAGCAGGCTTCATTGGAATTAAAAAGGTCAGAATATGATATACAATCCTTTAAGAACTCTGCTAATACAGAATATGTTCAGGCTTTAGCGACTTATAAGAGTAATCTGAATAACTATAAAATTCAGAAAGATAATCTTGATCTCGCAAAGAAAGTTTATAACACAATTGAACTTCAATATAAAAATGGAATCAAAACTTATTTAGATGTTATTACTGCAGAGACCGGCTTAAGAACAACTGAAGTAAATTATGTGAGTGCTCTTTACCAGGTACTCAGCAGCAAACTCGATCTTGAAAAAGCTTTAGGTCTTCTAAAATATTAATTTGATTTTAGCTGACAAAAGGAAGTTTATGAAAATATTTATATCAAAGTATACTTATATGAAAAACAAAATTTATTTATTCAGTTTACTTATTGTGAGCGGTTTTTTAATTAGCGGCTGTGGTAAAAGCCAGGGAGGTTTTCCGCAGATGCCGCCTACCCAGGTTACTGCTTATACTGTTAAATCAGGAAATGCTGCTTACTATGATGAATATCCTGCAACAGTAATCGCCCTGAACCAGGTCGACTTGAGACCTTTGGTATCGGGTTATCTTACCGATATCTATTTTAAAGATGGTCAGCATGTAACCAAAGGGATGAAATTATATGCAATTGATCAGCAGCAATATAAAGCTGCTTATGATGCCGCAAAAGCAAATCTTGAAAGGGCAAAGCAGGATTATGCCAGATACCAGGACCTTGCGAAGAACAACGCCATCGCTACACAAGTTGTAGAACATTCTTTAGCCGATCTGAAATCGGCTGAAAGTAATTTAAGTATGGCGGAGACTAATTATCGTAATTCGGTTATTTATGCTCCGTTCGATGGAACGATAGGTATTTCACAGGTAAAATTAGGTTCTGCAGTAATAGTCGGACAAACATTAATGAATACGATCTCATCCAATAATCCTGTTGTTGTAGATTTTGCTATTGATGAAAAAGAAATTGGTCACTTTACTGATTTACTTAATAAGAAAACTAATAGTAAAGACTCTACGTTTACACTTCTCTTGCCGGATCATACTATTTATCCTTATCCCGGTCATTTACTGTTAATGGATCGTGCTGTTGATCCTGCGACGGGCACATTAACCGCAAGATTAGAATTTCTTAATAATAAAGATTTATTAAAACCCGGACTCACTTGCAACGTGAGAGTTTTAAATTATGAAAATAATACTATCCTAATTCCTGCCGAGGCAGTTACAGTTCAGATGGGAGAATATTTTGTTTATGTAATTGATAGTAATAAAGTCTCACAAAGAAGAATTGAAGTTGGCAGAACGATTGGTAATGAAACTATTGTAAATGATGGTTTAAAGGCGGGAGAACAAATTGTTACAGAAGGTGTTCAAAAGTTGCGCGATGGTTCGCCGGTTATGCTTGGTTCTTCCTCTAATCAATCTTCAAAGAGTAATTAAGATATGGATAATTCTTCTTACCATGCATCTGATCGGAATAAGAAATGATTGCTAACCTTTTTATAAAAAGACCGGTAACGGCAATTGTAATCTCAATAATAATTGTATTAATAGGGACTCTTTCTATATTAAATTTACCAGTAAGCCAGTATCCTGATATTACACCTCCGACAGTTCAGATATCTGCAAACTTTACGGGTGCCGATGCACTTACCGTTGAGCAAACAGTAACAACTCCAATTGAAACCCAGGTAAACGGAACACCGGGTATGGCTTATATAACGAGTAATAGTACAAATAACGGGCAATCGTCAATAAGTGCGGTTCTTAGCGAAGGAACTGATCCAGATATTGCTGCGTTGGATATTCAGAACCGTGTTAATATGGCAACTCCTACTTTACCTGCTTCTGTTAAGCAGCTTGGTGTTGTAGTTAGGAAAAGAACATCAAGCATTCTTTTGATTGTAGCTCTTTTCTCCCCGAAAGGAACTCACAACATTAGTTTTCTTGATAACTATTCAAATATTTTTATCAGGGATGCTCTTCTCCGTGTTAAAGGAGTTGGCGATATTTTCGTTCGTGCTGATAATTTTAGTATGCGCATCTGGTTAAAACCCGATAAACTTGCTCAGCTTGGTCTTACTGCAGCAGATGTTACAGGTGCTTTAGCATCTCAAAACCTGCAGGTTTCTGCAGGAACAATAGGATCTTCGCCGCAAAGCAGCAGCCAGGCTTTTGAATACACTGTTTTTACAAACAGCCGGTTAAGTACAGTAGAAGAATTTGGAAATATAATTGTTAATGTAAATCCCCAAACAGGTTCGGAGGTTCATCTAAAAGATGTTGCGAGAGTAGAACTCGGGAAAGTTAGCTATGCTAATAATTCTTATGTAGATGGAAAACCCTCTTCAATACTTCTGATTTTTCAATCCCCCGGAAGTAATGCTCTTGATGTAGCCCAGGGTGTATATGATGAAATGACTCGTTTAAAAAGAGCATTTCCTAAAGATGTTGATTATAATATCCCTTTTGAAGCAGTCTCTGTTGTTCAGGAATCGATAGATGAAGTTGTTGTAACCTTACTTGAAGCCTTGGGTTTGGTTGTACTCGTGGTATTTTTATTCCTTCAGAACTGGCGTGCCACTTTAATTCCTATTCTTGCAATTCCTGTTTCTATAATCGGAACATTTGCTTTCTTTAACCTGCTTGGTTTTACGATAAATACTCTAACAATGTTCGGGTTTGTTCTTGCGATAGGAATAGTTGTGGATGATGCAATTATTGTTGTTGAAGCAGTTCAGCATCATATTGATAATGAAAAGAAGACTCCGAAAGAAGCTACAATAATGGCGATGAAAGATATTTCGGGCCCCGTTGTTGCAATAGCTTTAATTCTGGCGGCAGTTTTTATTCCTGTTGGTTTTATTCCCGGTATAGTTGGAAAACTCTATCAGCAGTTTGCAATAACAATTGCGGTTTCTGTTTTGATTTCGGCATTTGTTGCACTTTCACTTACTCCTGCATTGTGTACTTTGATATTGAAACCGACAGAATTTAAAAGTTCTTCTAAAGGACTTAACAAATTATTTTTCAAATTCAATAACTGGTTTCAGAGGACAACCGCTTCTTATTCGGAAGGTGTGAGAAGATGTATTAAAATTACTCCCTACTTTTTGATAATGCTGGTTGTTGTTTATGCCGGTACGGTTTTATTATTTATGAACAAGCCGACAGGATTTATTCCTAATGAAGATGAAGGGCGGATTTATGTTTCTTTCGAACTCCCTGAAGCAGCGTCGTCTTCAAGAACTGTTGACGTTTTAAACAGGATGATGGAAATATTAAAGCAAACTCCGGGAGTATCCCATTTTGCGGCTATAAGCGGTATTAACGTTGTAAACTTTGCTTCAAAATCAAATAGCGGAACTATATTTATTCAATTAATTCCATGGGATGAAAGATCAAGTGATGAACTCCATTTAAAATCTCTGATGGCTACACTGCAAAGAAAATTTTCTGTAATAAAAAGTGCGAATGTTTTTGTGATCTCTCCTCCTGCGATTCCCGGTCTTGGGCAGACAGGCGGATTTACTTTTGAACTTGAGCAGCAGGAAAGCACCGATGATATACAACAATTTGAAAATGTTGTTAATTCATTTGTCATAGCGGCTAACCAGCGTCCTGAGTTGAGCCGGGTGTATTCATTCTTCACTGCAAAAACACCAGGCTACCTGTTAGATGTAGAGAGAGAAAAATGTGCGAAGCTTGGAGTTCCAATTGCCAGTGTATTTAGTACAATTCAAACTTTTCTCGGCAGCGCATATATTAATGATTTCACTACTTATGGAAGAAATTTCCGTGTTGTTGTTCAGGCTGATACGAGTTACCGTTCAACTATTCAAAGCTTGAAAAAATACTATGTAAGAAACAACAGGGGAGAGATGATTCCTTTAAGTACTTTGATAAGCTATAAGGTTATTCAGAATGCACCATTAATATCTCATTTCAATCTTTTCCGGTCGGTTGAGATAAACGGAGGTACAGCAGAAGGTTACAGCAGCGGTGAAGCAATACAGGCATTAAGAGAAGTTGCGGCAAATGTTCTTCCGTCAGGGTATGGATATGAATTTTCCGGACTTACAAGAGAAGAAATAAATGCCGGCAGCAGCACTATTGCAATCTTTGGTTTATCGATAATATTTGTCTTTTTATTTCTTGCGGCTTTATATGAAAGCTGGACAATTCCTTTTTCAGTTTTGTTTGCCGTTCCTATAGGAGCTTTTGGTGCAATACTGGCTTTGACTTTTCTTCCGAGTTTGAGTAATAATGTTTATGCCCAGATCGGATTGGTTGCACTAATTGGTCTTGCGGCAAAGAATGCGATACTTATCGTTGAATATGCTAGAAGCCGTTTTGATAGCGGAATTCCATTGGTTAAAGCAACTTTGCAGGCTGTCAGGCTTCGTTTGCGTCCTATATTAATGACGTCCTTAGCATTTATATTTGGCGTTTCACCTTTGATTTTTGCAAGCGGAGCGGGAGCTTATGCCAGATCTACAATTGGCTGGACGGTATTAGGCGGAATGTTAGCCGCAACTCTACTGGCTATTTTTATAGTACCAGTTTTGTTCGTTACAATTGCACATTTTATAACAGGAAGAGAATCTTTAAGCCAGTTGAAGGAACAAGCTTCTAAACAGGAAGGATAAGATAAAGAAGGTAAAGCTATTATTTTTTTAGGATATATATTTTAATAATAATATCAACCCAAATAATCCTTAAGCCTGTTACATTCTTTTTTATTTCTTAACTTTTTTAAACCCATTTCTTTTATTTGTCTTATACGTTCCCTTGTTAAATTAAATTTTTCCCCGATTTCCTCTAAAGTAGCTTTGTGATAACTCCCTATTCCAAATGAAAGTTTAATTATTTCAGCTTCTCTTTGATTGAGGCTGGAAAGAAAATTTGCGATTTCCTGTTTAAGCGATTCCTGCATAAGATCCTTATCAGGTAAATCCTGACCATTTTCAATAACATCCTTTAAGCTGTTTTTATTTTCATCATTGTTGGATAAAGGAGCGTCCAGGGACAAATGCCTTGCAGATGTTTGTAATGTGAATGCAACATCATCAGTACTGACATTTAGAACTTTTGCCAGTTCCTCCAGGGAAGGTTTCGCCTCATTTTCCTGTTCAAGGCTTTTATAAGCCTTGTTTAATTTTGATAAGTTTCCAATCCTGTTAATCGGGAGACGGACAACTCTTGTTTGCTCTGCAATAGCACTTGTAATTCCTTGTCTTATCCACCAGACGGCATAGGAAATGAATTTGAATCCACGTGTTTCATCAAACCGTTTGGCGGCTTTTATCAATCCCACATTTCCTTCATTTATCAAGTCGCCGAGTGAAAGTCCCTGGTTTTGATACATCTTTGCGACAGAAACTACAAATCTTAAATTAGCTTTCACTAATTTATGTTGTGCATTTAAATCTCCATTCCGGATCTTTACTGCAAGATCGACTTCTTCTTTAGGTGTTAAAAGATCGACTTTACCGATATCCAGAAAATATTGATCGAGAGATTTACTTTCCCGGTTTGTTATTTGTTTTATAATTTTCAAATAAGTAGCTGCCTTAAAAATTATATGCGTTTAGATTTAAAATCCAAACATATAATTGATTTTGAATAAATAGATATTTTAATAAAAGAATATACGATTAATTAGCTTAGCGGAAGGGTAATTAAACATTTAATTTTTTAAGAGTAGTGAAAGAGGTTATAGAAGCAAGTTAAGAATAAAATAGAAGCTGCGGTTTGGTCCGCAGCTTAAAATGGATAGGAAAGAAGTTATTTTAATATCTTCTTCCGCCGCCACCGCCGCCTCTTCTTTCTCTTTGAGGCCTTGCTTCGTTTACAGTAAGCTTTTTCCCGTTAAGCTCGTATGTATTCAGTTCATCAAGAGCTTTTTGAGCTTCTGCTTTACCGGGCATTTCGATAAATCCAAATCCCTTTGATGTTTGTGTGAACATGTCACGTATAATTTTAACACTATCAACTTTTCCATGTTGTGAAAAAAGCGCTTTAAGCTCATCTTCTTTTACAGTAGAGGCTAAGTTGCCAACAAAGATATTCATTCGATCTCCTTATATAAAAATTAAAAAATATTAAACCTTAAATGGCATTTTAAAACACCCGGCTTAATCGTCATTATTTGGAAAGTTAGGATTAAATAGAGAGGAAGTAGAAGGTTACAAAATCTTAATTTTCTTTAGACGTAATAAAGTTAGTTTAATTAATAGCTAATATCAAGTTTGTAAATATTCCTTAAGAAGTGAAAAGACAAGGATTATTCAACCTGGAGGTTCTGGTTCTTTAGGTATCTGAAGCTTACAAGCTTTTTCTTTTTTTCATCCCAGAGGCTTAAGAAAATACTTTTAAAGCTTTTACGGAGAGTCAATACAGAATCTGTCTGCAGAACCGGGTTTTCATTATGACATTTTTCAAGCTTGTAGTTTGGAATTCTCGGGCTAAGATGATGTATATGATGGAAACCGATATTACCCGTAAACCATTGCAAAACTTTTGGAAGTTTATAATATGAACTTCCGTACAGGGCAGCTGTTGTATAATCCCATTCTTTTTCATAATTCCAGTATGTATCTTCAAATTGATGTTGTACATAAAACAGCCACGCACCTAATGTTGAAGTCACGATAATAATTGGTAACTGAATCATCAGGTAAACTTTTAATCCAAACAACCAGATCATTCCCCCAATTAATAAAGCAATTACGAGGGTTGTATAGTAAGCACTGGGGTACACATTTTTAAGTTCTTTTTGTTTAAAGTTCGGGAACCTGTAAACGACTAAAAAAAGTAATGTTGGAATAATTACGAATAAAAACAACGGGTTGCGGTAAAGACGATATTTTAACCTGCCCCATTTGGTTCTCTCTAGATATTCATTCACAGTCATTGTGTAAACATCGCCAATGCCGCGTTGTTCCAGTTTGCCCACGTTTGCATGATGAATTGCATGGCCCTTTCTCCAATAGTGGTAAGGGGTAAAAGTAAAAATACTGCAGAACATTCCCCAAAAATCATTTACTTTTTTTGAATTGAAGAATGATCCATGACCACAATCATGCTGGATGACAAAAATTCTTGCCAGGAATCCTGCTGCGGGGAGCGAGAGAAGAAGTGTAAGCAAATAATTCCATTCAAGGCTGAAGTACATTAATGCACAGAATGAAATATATGAAACAAACGAATTGATTAACTGCCAGCTGCTTTTTAAAGAGTTAGATGAGTGATATTTAGCTACTAGCTTTTTCCATTCAGAACTGTCGGGTGATGAGGGCATAAACTTTAATTTATTATTTTTTGTAGTGTAAGTTAAGTATAAAGCGGATTATATGAAATATATTATTTATGATTTTAGATTATTTGTCTGTTAAGAAGTGGTTCGTGACAGCTAAGAACGAATTTTTTTGTGCAGAGAACACCATAGGTGTTCAATATTTGTAAGCAGAAATGCGACGGAATAAATCAGATCCTCGTAGGGGATCAACTAATACAAGGATTCTATTATTTTATCTTTTTTTGTTTCGTTCTTTTCTCTTGAAAGAAAAGAACCAACCTGCCTGCCGACAGGCAGGAAGTTCAAGACCAGCCTTCGTCTATAAGACTACGGCGGGCAAGCTGCAAATAAATTCCTGAAATTATATTTCATTCCGCTAAAGAAAAATAACTCGCACGCCTTTGGCGGCTCAAACAGATTTTTCTTTTTAACGCTCCATTACATATAATTTCTTAACGGAATTTATTTGAGGTCGTTTGATTGTCACTCTGAGTCCTTCGGCTTCGCTCAGGATAAATTCCGCGAAGAGTCTCTTATAATTGCTAATTAAATAAAAACCCTAAGGGCAGAATAGAAAGGAAAGACGTTGGGGATTTTTTCTGTCACGAAGTGGTTCGTGACAGCCTATGAAAAGCTCCCTTTCTCAACATTATCAATTCTCTGGAAAATCTGTGCATTGTTAAGAATAAACTTCCTCATTGTTACAAAAGCACTTATAATTTGGATGCTCATTTTAACCGCAGTTTCACTTTTCAAAACCCTTGAAAGCATTGCAACACCCTGTTCGTTGAAAACATAAGGCAAATATTTGCGGTGTTTTCCTTTGCCCTTTCTAAAGGTCGCATTTTGCGATCTTAGAGAATGTTCACTTGATATCGCAATTTGCGACATCAAGTCTTCATGCACTTTCTTTATCCGGTGAAACATAAATTGCTTTGGGAATCTTTCAAGGTGATCCCCCAAAAAATTAAACAAACCTATAAAATCCATTTGATTTTAGCAAGCAAGCGATGGCTTCCGACTTGGTTTTCCTTCAAAATCCAAGTAATTTTAAAGATGAATTTTTGATTGTATATACGGAGGAAAACGATTGTGATTATAGCCATTCCAAAAGAAATACTTGCCGGAGAAAACAGAGTTGCCACGGTTCCCGATGTGGTTCCCAAGCTAATAAAAGCCGGGTTTGAGGTTCAAATTGAAAAAGATGCCGGCTTAAATGCAGGCTTTACGGATGAAAAATATAAATCTGCAGGAGCCAAAATTGTTGATAATCTGCAGGAGCTTTATTCATCTGCCGATATAGTTCTTAAAGTTCAAAGACCGATGGAACATCCCGAACTTAAAAAGCACGAACTCGATCTTATGAAAGAGGGCACATTGCTTGTAACTTTTCTTTATCCATTAAATTATCCTGATGCTGCAAAGAAATGTGCAGAAAAAGGAATAGAAGCAATATCGATGGATATGATACCGAGAACTACTCTTGCGCAGAAAATGGACGCACTTAGTTCGCAGGCAAACCTTGCAGGTTATAAAAGTGTGGTAATGTGTGCAAACGAGCTTGGCAAAATCTTCCCATTAATGATGACCGCCGCCGGAACAATTTCTCCAGCGAAAGTTGTAATTATGGGAGCGGGAGTTGCAGGTCTGCAGGCACTCGGCACAGCTAAAAGATTAGGCGCCGTTGTGGAGGTTTCGGATATTCGTCCTGCTGTAAAAGAAGAAGTCCAATCTCTCGGCGGAAGATTTATTGAGGTAGAAACAGATGAAAATATGCAGGATGCCGGAGGTTATGCTAAAGAAGCTTCGGAAGAATTTCTTAAAAAACAGAAAGAACTTATCTTCAAACACATTACTGAAGCTGATATTGTAATTACAACAGCGCTTGTTCCCGGCAGAAAAGCTCCTGTTCTTGTAACAGAAGAAATGGTTAAGAATATGAGACCGGGCAGTGTCGTTCTCGATATGGCAGTCGAGTTTGGGGGCAACTGTGAAGTAAGTGAAAAAGGAAAGACTGTTAAAAAAAATGGAGTTACAATAATCGGCGAACCGAATTTACCGAGCCTTGTTCCGTATCATTCGAGCGAGATGTATTCTAAAAATCTTTTAAGCTTGATAACACATATTGGTAAAGAGGGAAAAGTAGAATTAAATCTCGATGATGAAATTGTAAAAGGGAGTCTCATCACTTATAAAAAAGAAGTAGTAAACCCGCGTGTTAAGGAATTGATAAAATAGCAAGATGTTGAATAAATGGAGCTAACGTTAGAAAAAATTTGTAGAACCAGCCCACTCAAGGAAGGAAAATGTTTATGGAGAATTTAACTTTTTTAATGCACATATATGTCTTTGTGCTGGCAATATTTGTAGGCTTTGAATTGATAACTAAAGTCCCGCCGACATTACACACACCGCTTATGTCGGGTTCAAATGCAATTTCGGGAATTACAATTGTAGGTGCTTTGTTAAGTGCAGGACTCGAACAATTTACGATAAGCACTATACTCGGAATGGTTGCAGTAATATTTGCAATGATAAATGTTGTAGGCGGATTTTTAGTTACCGACCGAATGTTAAAAATGTTTAAGAAGAAAAAGTGAGGATGAAAAATGAGAATTGTAATTGAAATAACTTA